>Ga0228710_1004743_pt1 | contig 21388 bp, 8 predicted proteins | sample MedpolnodulmetaG_FD_177995 | JGI IMG/M metagenome (GOLD analysis project Ga0228710, IMG submission 177995) | Root nodule microbial communities from Medicago polymorpha collected in Santa Monica, California, United States - pink nodules | ecosystem: Host-associated > Plants > Roots > Nodule... | reverse complement strand
TTTTTTTTTTTTTTTTGTTTTTAGAAAAGTAAAAGTATGTTTTTAACTGTTCACATTGTTAAATTCCGGCCTGCCAAGTTCAATTCAATGCGAATGACGTTTTAGTTTAGCTGTTTGTCTATTTACTTGATTTATGAATTTTTTTTGTTTATTATTCTTAGTTGATGTTCTTTATCATGTAATAAATTTAACAACAACCAAACTTTATCTTAAGGACCCATTTGGATTGATTTATTTTTTATCTTATGAAAAATAGCTTATACAAATAAATAAGTCTTTATGTTTATTCATAAGTTTTCAATAACGAAAAGCGTATCTTCATAAGTTTTTTTTCTTCATAACTACCTTGAATTTATAGTTATTAAATAAATAAAAACTTATTTATTTGCATAAGCATAAAAATAAGTTGATTCAAACATGCCCTAAGTGATCTCCAAATCATTTATCTCTATCCCTAAATCCATCTCAGTAGTTTCTCTCATAATTTTTCTAGGTCGACCCTTACCTCTAGTGGTCTGACTCCCCTCCATCTCATTTATTCTCCTAACTACAAAATTCATATGTCTTCTCTCTACATATAATTTATCTCTAAGTGGTTTCTTTCTCATTTTTCAATTACAAAAGGTAATTCATCATAAATAACTACTATAATAGTTTTCCTAGTTGAGCTGTGGAAGCTAACCTAGCTCTGAGTGTTTTATGTTTACGTGCTAATTACTATGTTGATGAATTGAACATTTATATCTCTCCACTTACTATGTTCATGAATTGAACTTGGCCCATTACTTGTTTTGACTATGTGTTAAGATAAGAAAACGGCTTTCCTATAAAAAAAGAGAAGAAAATGGCTTTATTTGAATGAAATATCATGTTATGCTAAGCTTAGTTTGTTTTTTAAGCCAAATTCTACTTAGTTTACATGGATTTAATGGATCAACCCTTGCCAAAACTATAATGCTCAAGAGCAATGCTTTGGGATACTAGGAAAAATCAAGAGCCATTAAAGCCAATACCGATAGACGATAGTTGATAAGTTAATGTAATCATATGTGTTGGTGTCAGACGCTGGTATGTGTTGGACACTGAGATATACAATCGATCATAATTTTCATTGCAACAAAGGTTGTTTATAATAATAAAAAAAAAGTTTGGGTGGGTATTTCACTATTTTGCTTAACCATTTTTATTTGCTTTTGGTATTTTGAATATAGTCGCGTGTTAGAAAGAAACTGTTTTTTTTAATGAAATTATAATTAGTGGTTCCACCAAAAAAAATTATAATTAGTGGATTTTATGACTAACACTGCTGATTTTCTGGATGGAAAATAATTGATCATATCATATCATTCCAAAACAGATTAAATTTAAATCTCATTTAAACGTGGGATTTAGTGGTTTTTTTTAGAGGTATTTAATTTGGTGAACCCTTGTGAGTATTTTGATTATAAACTTTATACAATAATTTATGGTTTAAACTAAACTCTGTTTATAAAGATAAATCTATATTCTCTAAAAAAACAAGAAGATAAATCTATATTATTATTACTAGCGAAAAGACGGGCACGTGAGTACCCGTCTTTCCGCTCTTTTTACTGCGCTAAAATTTGTAAAATTTGTAAATTATGAACTATATTTTTTTTTATGAAATTTTGATTAAAACTAAAAATATAAATGTTTGTTGCTTTCTAGTTATAACAAACCAAATTAAACATGATTATCTATTTCAATAACACCAACAACAATCTTTCTTATAGAAAAAGTTGTTTAAGGGTATAATTGAGATAATAAAAAATTAAGTATAAATATACTTATTTAGTTTGTTACACTTTTTAAATGATAAAGAAAAAAAAACATACATACATATATTCATATCAGGTTTGTTACATTTTTTTAATATTTAACCCCCTAAAATTGTAAGTTTCGTCAATTACCCCCCCTGAAATTAACAAAACTTCAAATACCCCCCCTGAAATTGCACAACATTAATCAATTTACCCCCTCTGTCAAATTCTTCTGTTAGTCAACATAACGTTTTGCAAATATCCCCCTGAAGTTTTGCACTTATGTGCAAAATGCTCCACAAACTTGATTTTTTTTCTTTTCTTCTTCCTATCCTTGATACAAAAATACTTCCACAAAGCAATAAACCTATAGACATCCTAAACAGACAAATCTATATTGATAATGTAAAAACCAGCAGGACCTTGAGAGACCAAGTCATTCTAACAGTATCAACACTTACGACAGCATTATTTAAATTCTTAAAAACACAACAACATAAGATAGTGAACATGGCTTCTTCCTTCTAAACTAAACCATGAAGTGTATCTAACTCAAGGTTCAACAATGTAAGGATGTTTTGATTAATATTATCTAACTCAAGGTTCAACAACATTAATGCAAATATTGTCAACAAGTTTAAGGAAATTTGAACCAACTCACGTATATTGTATTCTTTTATTATAGAGTTTCGTTTTAAGAATATTGTCAAGAAAGGAGAAGCCATGTTCACTATCTTAGAAGAGAGAAGCCATGTTCACTATCTTATGTTGTGTTTTCAAGAATTTAAATAATGTTGTAAGTGTTGATACTCTGAGCATGACTTGGTCTGTCATGGTCCTATAGGTTTATTGTTTTGTGAAAGTGTTTTTTAATCAAGGATAAGAAAAAAAATATATAAATTTTCTATTTTGGGGGTATTTTGCACATAATTGCAAAACTTCAGAGGGTATTTGCAAAAAGTCATGTTGACTAACAAAAGAATTTGACGGAAGGGGTAAATTGATTAACGTTGTGCAATTTTAGGGGGTAATTGAAGTTTTGTCAATTTCAGGGAGGTAATTGACAAAACTTACAATTTCAGGGGGGTAATTGCCTATTTACTCATTTAAATTTATTCTTATCTATTTGTTACATGTGTTATTCTATTGAAAATTGAGGACATTTTTGTAAAGAAAAATCCAACCCAAAAGAGCTAAAATGGGTAGTTTTCTATATATAGTATAGATGTTTGACAAATAGATCTATATTATTTCTTAACCGAACTTGGGATTTTTGTTTTTTTAAGGCTAACTGAACTTGGAATATTAGTGACTTAAAGAGTTTCATTTTCAAGTCATTTTACTTCTTTTGATATAAAATTTTAGTAAAAAAGAATTTTTCCATCTCAATTTTCTAATTTCTATCTCTTTTTTTTTTAACCCGCGTCTCTATGCTTATCTACAAAGATTAATTCATCGAGTCAAATATGACCACAATGAATGACAAAACTCTTTTAAAAACTTGCATTTTTAGAGTAGGATTATACCTAAAACCTCTTATTAAACTCAAAAGACCTTTTATCACATCATCTACGTGTTCTTGAGTAATTTCATTTTTTCTTCTTTCTATAGATTGGCACTCTTCGCATTAACAAGATCATAAACATGGAAAAAAAATTAAATGAAAAAAATATGACAAGTTCCCAGCTGTCATTATATATATTATGCATTGTCCATATCAATTGAACTAAGCTCACGAGGACAGTTCCAAGCAGTCAAGTAATAAATAAACGATATGCATGAGTATATATTATGATAAAGTGGGAAACCCTAATCATTTGAGATACCGATGGAGAAGTAATAATAATATACTTCTGCCTGCAAGATTACAGTGCAACGATTAATCCAAGAAACTGTAATGACAGTAGAATATACTATTCCCTTCATTTGTTTTTAATTCTTAACTTAACAAAAGAATTAATAAGTGTTATTATCAAATTTTAATGTAATATTAATAATTTTTTAAATGTATCTATCTACTGACTAATAATACATAAAAACTTGATCAGATTATTCTTCAAGTTTTGTTAACAATAAGTGAATTTTAATATTAGAGGGACCAATAAGTTGGTAAAAGTGAAGATGGAAAATAAGTTGGTAAATTTTTGAGAGACCAACTTTTCGTTTTAATCCCTATAAATATATCAACTTTTCATTTTAGTCCCTCTAATATCCCAAAACATTGCTATGCAGCTTTGTAGTTTTGCAAGTGTTGATCCAATAAATGCATATAATAACTACATATAATTTGGCTTAACATACAAACAAATTTTAATCAAATGATTGAGGTTAAGGGGGTTAATAAGCTCTACAAAAAGAAGAATCATTTAAGAGAGCTCGAGTTCGATTGTTGGTAGAATATTTTTTTTTCCATATTGAAGACATACTATCTTTCTTTGCTTTTTAGATTTTTTTTAGAAAAAAGTTTAAGTGGGTTAGACTTCAGAAGCTGAGGAGACAGAGTTAGAGTAGATCTCAAAACTCAACGAAAGTTAAACTTGCGAACTTACAGATGAGTCAACTCTTTACTAAACAAGTTAACCTTCGTTGATATTCTTCTTTTAGTTTATGTGGCATGATCAAATGTGACATTCATAATAAAATGGCTAGAGTTTTTAATCTTTTTGTCAATATAACAACCAACCTTGCCAATTATTTTACACGTAAATTAATGAATGTTGTCAATGAAAAGCAAGATATATTTAAAATTTGATTATATCAAACCTATTTTTTTTTTTTTGAGAGGCTATCAAACCTATTTATTGACGAACAAAAAACAATCTTTTTATATAAAGATTTTTTTCAAGATACGACAAACAACACTCTCATGCATTTTTGCTCACAAACAAAATGTAAACGACAAATATGGCTGTATTACTGTTTGCGGCAAGTCGTGTATGCTTTGGCTTTGATTATTGTAACAATTTGTTTGGCTTTCAATACATCATTTTTGGCTTTCAATACATCATTTTCTGTGCTTATTATTCTCCTCAAGTATATACCAGTAATATTAAATTGTTGCAACTCTTATGCTAAATAACTATGGAAATATTCTCTAAAAAAAAACTATGGAAATATGAATATTTGTGAACTGTAAATTTCTTAACTACTGTCTTATCATATTAGGTGGAGTCGACAACAACAACAAAATTTTATGACACTAGGTGAAGTCGACTATATAGATCAAATGATGTTATAATGTTATAATGTACTATCATATACTGTATATCCCTATCCTACTCATTTATCGCTTATCTTTCTTGATAACTTCTCTTTTAGTTTTTCTAAGTTTTCCTCGGTATTTAGATTTTAGTTATACGACTACCCTTTATTTGGTCTATTATCTTTACTACAAAATCTACAATCTTCTCTCTATATATTCAAACCAGTTAAGCTGAGTTTTTCTACCATCTTTTTCTATGATAGGTGTTATTACAACTCTCTAAAATTAAAATAATATTTATTAAATAAAGAGAATTTCAACCCATTCAACAAATATGTTTCTTTTTTGGTTAACAACAAATATATATGTTCCCTAAAAAAAAAACAAATATATATGTCTACAAAATACTTGAGCACACAATTATATTTTTATAAAATTGATATTACACTGCATGTTTAAAAAACCTAATTCAACTGACAATGTCAAAATTGATAGGTTGGACACATTCATCCGAAAACCTAACACCTCACAGTTGTATGTGAGTTTCACTGATGTTTCTTACTTGATTTACAATTCATGACGAAGTTCGATCATAGAAAAATATTATAATATATATTTAGCCTTGCTGTGTGAAAATGCTAAAACTACAAATAGAAAAAAGTAATGCCTAACACGAATGGTTGGATATCTTGTATAATGTTCCGGATTCAAACTCAAAATCTTCTGCTTTGTGTGCGTGAGTATTTATTACTTCATCTACGGATAAAAAAAATGTTTAGCATATCAAATTTTTCTTCGTTTGAGCTATCCCTACGACTCCATGAGTTTCATTTTTTTCAATCCCATCTTGAAGAAAAAGTAAACCCTTACTCTTCTTGCAAGAACTCGCCACACATTTTACTTTTAACTCGAAAATCTCTGAAGTAATAGGTGATTTTTAGATAGATAATTGAACTAAGTTTGTAATTGAATTTTCTAATTTGTTAAAAGTATCTAATTGTGTCTCCAAACTAAAAACTTTTGTGAATAATATATAATTAGATCTCTAAATTTCGATTCTAATTAACAAATTGTTTTAAAGTTTGGAGATTAAATTATTAAAAAGTTCAAGAATCTAATTGCATATTATTTAAAAGTTCAGAGACGCGCCATTAAATATTTTTTTTATTTAGAGACATGACTATATATAACTAACAAACACTGATACCCAATCACATTTCTTTTAGTTTAGTGTTCTATTAAAAAAAAAAAATCTAAAATAGTTCAAAACCTTCAAAAAAAAAAAAAAAAAAAAAAAAACTAGTCATTGATATATATATTTGCATGTTACTCCGAGATTTAATAAAAAAAAGTAAAAATAAACCGTGATTTTTTTTTTGAAGGGAGAATAAACCATGAATAACTATTGTGTATATTGATTAAACAATAAGAGTAATTTTTAATGATTAAAGAACAAGAGTAATTTTTAATAGTGACCATATATTAAATTCTTTTTTGAAAACAATAAAAAATTAACCTTTGGAATGGTTTAGATATATAAAATTTAACTTTTGGAATTGTTTAGAAATAAATTTTTGATTTGCGTCACGAGGTTGTCTCAAGTCCTCTTATATTTATTTACTCAAAGAAAAAGTCCTCTAATATATTTGAAAAATGCAACATTATTTAAATCTTACAGGCACCAATGTGAAGTAAATTCAATAAATTTGGACTTTAGGCTAGCAAACAGAACAACATTAATTTGTCATTGAACTTCCATGTAATCATCGTCCCCTTGTTTTTAACTTCAATCATCAATGTAATGAAAAAACAAAAACATAACAAGTCCAAAACAAGTATGTGCATGCTTAAGAATACATACATACCTAGACAAGTAGCAAGTCAAGGGAATATAAAAAGGCAAAAAATTTACCTAAGGGGTAGACACAGGTCATTGGAGAAATGGAAATGATGATGAAGAATAAAGAGAACGAGAGAAGGAAAATCATTTCCATGACAGATGATGATTTTCAAGTAATTTCCAAGAGACGACGAAGAGAGCCTGCTGCAGCGACACTTACTTCGGAGGATAATCATATTCAGAAGCAACAAGTTTGTCAAAATTCTACTACCAGCACAACAAAGAGAAGTTCAAGATTTCGAGGTGTTAGCAGGTTGTAAAGAATGAATTCTTAAGCTCTAAAGTTTCAAATAGATGTCACAAGTATCAACTTTTTGGTTCTTGTTTTTCATTTGTTAATAAGTTGAATTTAATCAAACAGACATCGATGGACGGGTCGATATGAAGCTCACTTATGGGATAAACTCTCTTGGAATATGACCCAGAAGAAGAAAGGGAAACAAGGTGGTGTTACTCTTCTTCAGTGTTGACAATTTCAGAAAGTAGCCATTTGTTCAATTTCCTCTATGTTATAGTGCTATAGCGCCGCTATAACCACTATTTGAAAAAACTTTGCACTAAGTAGCATATCATAAAACAATATACATTTATTCAAATTTTGCTACTATAACCACTAATTTACAACGCTGTTAAACCTAGACACTCGCATCGGCCGCTTTGTTGATTTTCGTATTCATTGTTTAATCCTTTCTTTTCTTGGAAATAATTTGTTTATCAATTCTAACATAAAAGTGTGTTTTCATGATCAACCTTTGTCAATGGAATGTGGATTGGAATCGGTTATTGAGATCAACAGTTTATCTAGGTAAGTATCTCTATTATAAGCCTAATCTTTTAATTTCTTTTATTACCGTTAATTACTAAGACAGACAAACTATCTATCAAATATCACAGGGGCTTATGACGACGAAGAATCAGCTGCGAGAGCATATGATTTAGCTGCACTAAAGTACTGGGGAACAATGACCGTCACCAATTTTCCTGTATGATATTTGTTACCTAAAAGTAATAGCACACACATCCTTTACTTGATGCTTATAGGCAGACTATTCATCCAAAGTTCGCTATATTTCCAACAGGTCTCAGATTATGAGGAACAGGTGGAGATAATGCAAACTATGACAAAAGAGGAGTATTTAGCAACCTTAAGGAGGTAACAGTATCATGATTTTGTCCCCTAATATCAAGTAAAGAGCATTATCACAGCCTCTTTCACCTTTTGTGACTCTTTTCTATCTTGCAGAAAGAGCAGTGGATTTTCAAGAGGCGCATCAAAGTATAGGGGTGTTGCAAGGTGATACATACGATTATTGAATTTATAGGCATTCAGAGTTGTTGGAGATGGAGATAATTACTCATATAATTGGTATGTTGCAGGCACCACCACAACGGTAGATGGGAAGCACGAATCGGAAGGGTTTTTGGAAACAAGTATCTCTACCTTGGAACCTACAGTAAGTTGAATCTCTACATAGCCAATCATAGGGCTACAAATCATGCAGACATACACAAACATAGATATGATTCTGTCATTTAACTAACACCTCTCAGAAACATCTAGTTAACCAAATCTATGTACCTTCCCCAAACATAGGCACCCAAGAGGAAGCTGCTCGTGCTTATGACATAGCAGCTATTGAGTACAGAGGGAGTCATGCGATAACAAACTTCGACTTGAGTACTTACATGAGATGGTTAAAATCTTCAACAGAAAATATCTCAGAAACAAAAGTTGAAAAACTGGAAGTACCAGAGTCTCAGGCAGTGGCAATTCAATCTAACTATTCTCCAATAGAGGGGTCCAAATCCTTAGCCCTCCACAACACTACTTATAATTCAGATTATCTGAATTCCGCTCAAAAGTACGAAGTTTTTGACAATAAAACATACCAAATGTCCAGCACTAAGTCATGTTCTTCTCCCACTGCACTTGGACTACTTTTCCGCTCTACAATATTTAGAGAGTTAGTTCAAAAGAATTCGAACATGTCTGGAGATGAAACTGATGGGGAAGACACAAAGGATAAACAGCCACGGACAGCAGCAAGTGATGATGAGTTGGATGGGATCTTCTGTGATGGAATTGGGGATACCCCCTTTCTGAAACCCCAATGGACACCTTAGAAATGCAAGAAAGAGACATGCACTCAATATTTTGAAATGGCTAGATTTTTAAGAAGTGTCAGCCTTCTAAGACAGGGTCTAGAGAATTCACAGCACCATCATTGAAGAAAATTTGCAGAACAATAATTGAGGAAACATGTAGAACAATAATTGTGAATTCCTCCTTTGTAACATTGAATTACTTCTATGCAAAGATTTTAATAACTTCAGTTTCAGACTAGAAAATAAAAATCTACTTAATAACAAGATCTAGCAAGACAAAAAAACACCCACAGCTCATCCAAAATCAAAACCTTTGACCACATGTTTTATTGCTAACAAATCATGCATGGCATATTTGCAGTCAACTAGTAACATATAGTAAGGTTCTTATTTTGATTCAAAATTATTTGCTGTAGTGCTTCAATCTTAAGAGGTCATGATTTAAGACCACCTCCACTCCAAAAGGAAGCTTCAGAGGTCCGGATTACTCAAACCTTAAAAGGACATCTAAAGCATGGACAAATGTGGATAGAATAACCGAGATATTGGCAATTGGCATAATAACATATAGGCTTGGATATTCAACCCCCGAAGCTAGCTCTAAGTGGCTAGGATTGCCCAAGTGCTATACTGACAAATAATTTTATGGATTCCTAATGTTTGCATCACCAGTTCCCAATTAGAAGTATAATTAAAATGTGTGTTCATCCCGAAAATAAAAAATTAGATGTTTTTATGAACGATTGAGCGATTTCAATGTTCTCATTGATAAAAGCAACAAGATTAAATGAAGATCAACTTTTGTAATTTTCAAGTACAAGGAAAATAGGTGCTGTCATGCACGGTATCAAGGTTGATATATGTTAACAGATGCAATCATGCAGAACAGAAACTGTGTACTTTTCACCAATGGCGAAAACGAAACTGTGTAAGTTTTCACCATTGGCACATAAAACTAACACATCTTTCTACCGCATTACACTAAAAGATAAAAAAGCAAGCTTCTATCATGAAAATGCTGAAGCATTGAGTTTGTCGACTCATGATATCTGCACTAGCAGAACAGAAATCTATCATTCGATTTGAATTTAACTTCAACCACCAAGCTAGGAGGTTGAAAAATAAGATAGTTGATAACCAGATCATGTATATAATTATTCCTAAGCTGCAAGCCAACGTTGTCCTTCGTAAAAGAATCAGAGTTGCTATAATTTCCTTTTAGTTTATGCAAAATAAACGAACCTTAAAATTGTTGAAAATCAAAAGCATAGATGATGCTAGTCAATGAGGTGATCATTTGTAGACTGTATGTAAATGATGAATTGCTGTTTGTACAACTTCAGGATGAATAATTTTTGAGGCACCATGCTATGAAGATTCTTAATCTACTCTACCATGAACTCATTAAGGAATAACTAATAAGAAACCACAAATTTTGTAGTTAATCAAGCTTTAATCATAGTCACGACAAAACGTAACACACTTGATATTTGATGGAATCTGTCATCTAAGGTCAAGAGTGGAAAGTTTGATAATCTGAAACATGGATAACAAGTTGGGAAAAAATTTCAAGGTATGGAGGGGAAAAGTTCTAGGTCAATATTAAAGAGCATGAGTTTTCTTCCAGGTGAACAACATATGATGCAGGACAAACTGGGTCACTTAGCATTAAACAGTGGGTTGTGTCACAGTTTGAGTATTGTATTTTCTTGTCATATTACTGTAATGCTTAATTTGCTGACTGTTATGGTCTGTAGCACAATACTGTTCATTTACTGTAGCTCAGGCCAGTGAGTGTGCGGCGTGTTGGTTTAAATTTATATACTGTTGGTAGCTTTAATTGAAATTATTATGGACAACTACAATCAGACATATCAAAGTTGTTGACAATCTAGGCATAGGGTGCATTGGATTGGATTTGTTTAGAATTTGACATAAATTCTGATTAAAGTGATTTGGCAAATATTACAGGGGACAGTTTCATATGTTATTGATAACAAAGGCTTTAGTAGTAAGTGCCAAAGGTGAAAACATACAGAGTTTCTTATTGTAGAAAAATGATTAAGCATTGAGAAAAGCAAGCCATAGTTAACAAGATCTACTTATATGCATGATTAAAACCTTTGACCACACGTTTTAGTGCTACTGCTAACAATCACGTACGACATATTCGTAACCAACCAGTAATACATAGTAAGGTTTCTATGTAAGACTTAGGCAGTACAGATTTATGCCTACCTCTACCCCAAAAGCTAGATTAAGTGGTCAAGATCAGTGAAACCTTATACGGATTGCTTTGGTCTCATCTCTATGTGAACTAGACATGTAAAGCATGAACAAATGTGGGAGGAATGACAGATATATTAGTCCAATAACAGATTAGCTTGGATATCGTCTTAGACTTTGGACTTTAAGTCTAACTCATCCCAAATGATGTGAACTTAAGTTGGAGGTCCTCGTCATCAAAAGTTAGAGTAAGGATCCTCTCCATTGCGAAATGAAGATGTCTATTATTATAGTTTTATAAAGAAATTAAAGGCACATTTCCAAAATTTGTAACATTAATTAGACATATCACCAAAATCATAGTAATGGAGATGTCCTTTTCGTTTAAGAAATGGAGAGGCTGGGATTGCCCAAATGCTATAATGACTACTATGGCCATATATCTAGTTGACGAGATATTTGGCAGCAGGGACTAAATATGTTTTTTCACCCCCAGAATAAAAAATAAGTTGTTTTTCATTAACGATTGAGCAGTATTCAATGTTTCCACCAATAAAAACCAACAAGAATAATTGAAGATCTACTTGTGTAGTAATTTTCCAGGTCAGGGAGAAAAAAATGCTGCCATACATGGCATCCAGGTTGACATATTTTAACAGATGCAATCATACAATAAACATTATTCACTACAAAATAGGAATTCAGAAGCAATAAAATGTTCGTATGTTTCCACCTTTGGCACATAAACCTAGTAGTACATCTTTCTAACAAGCCTACAGGCCTTCGTCATGAAAATGCCGAAGCATTGAGTTCAACCACGCATGAATTCTGCACTGGCAAGCTAGGAGGTGCAAAAATCAGGTGATTGATCACTAGACAAGATATAGTTTATTTCTAAGCTGCAAGCCAAGCTTGTCCTTCGTAAAAGCACCGGAGTTGCTATACATTTCCTCTTAGTTTATGCAAAATTTATGAACCTTAAAATGTTTATAAATTTAAAGCATAGATGAACAGAGGGGGGTCGTTTATAAATTATATGTAAATGCTGAATTGCTCTTTGTGCAATTTCAAGTTTAATAATGTTTTGAGGCACCATGGCATGAAGTTCCCAACCTACTCTAGCACAAACTTATTAAGGTAAAAGAAACCACAAATTATGTAGTTGGTCCAGCTTTAATCATATTCACAACAAAACATCACACAATTGATACTTGATGGAATCTGTCATCGTAGGTCAATAAGTTAGAGCATGTGTTTTCTTCCAAGTGCACATAATATGATGCAGGACAAACTGGGTCACTTGGCATTAAACAATGGGTTGTGTCGCAGTTTGAGTATTGTAATATTCAGTCATAATACTGTAATTCTTAATGAACTGATTGTTATAGTACGGTAGCACAATATTGCTCATTTATAGTAGGCGCTCAGGCAAGTTTTAGTTTATACTTGTTAGTTGCTTTCATTGTAAGGTATACCCTAGTAAGTTGTTGACAATCTAGAATTTGACTTAAACCCTGATTAAAGGGATCTAGTGAATGTTACAGGGGACAGTTTCATATTTCATTGACAACAAAAGCTTCTAATCATTGTACCCGGTGGTAAAACAGAGTTCCAGCTGTCTATCATTTTCTTTTTCTATTTCTCTTATGTGATTACAAATTTAAAGCTACCATATCAAACCTACTAGTGTTATGCTAATACTACTCATTCATGCCACATAGAAATGATAAACTTATGTCCTCATCATACTTTAAAAGGTAAGAAAAATTCCTAAAAATTTTGATTACAAAGAACAACCGAAATACGAAAACGGCATGTTGAACAAAAGCGAATCATTCGAGCAACTGAAACATCAAGTTCATCAGCATACCTCTTGTATAGTCATACACATGTTCTGCTTTCTTAAACTCATACAAACATCTGTCCCGCTTTGCATAAACATAAGAAAGAGCATCAAAATTGCTTCCTTTTATTCCTGAAAAGTTTATCCCTCTTTGCATAAACGTAAGAGATAGCAATGAAAGCCACAGCAGAAGTTGAGACCGAAAACCATGGAAAAGGAGGATCCTTAAAGCACGTAAGTGACGCCTCGATTTCCTGAGAGGCATGATACACAATGGAATGAATGGCAAACAGATCGTGATCAGAAGACCTCAAGTAAAACAAAGCCATCTCATAATCCAAATGAGACAATGCAGACACCGCCTTGTTCAGCTTGTACTTGAAAAGGTTCCATCTCTGAACAAATTCAACGTGCTGCTTCGGCTTGAGAAGATTCCTATCCCCACCGTGCGTCTCTAAGGACTGCAAAACATCAAGAGCACTTGAAACACTATAATTCAACGACGTCAACAGAACATTCCTCTTAGCAGCATCCTTCTGCACAAAAGACAACGACGAAATCTGCGAAAACGGCCCAAATGGTGTCTGCCCCATACTCCAAGTATAATCAACCAAAGTACTATTATGCAAAGGACTCCAATTCAAATGCGTCGGCGAAACCCCCCACATACTCTGCAAAACCGATCCAACAATCGGCCTCTCAAGCTCCCTCGTATGCACAAACACATGCCGTCCATTACAACTATAATCACTCACCGTCTGCGTATTCCTCGTCCTAACCGCAATCACCATATCCTTAAAAGCAACACTCTGATGATACCGATCCAACATCAACAACGAAGTATAATCCAAATCAAAAACATAAACCGGTACAACTCTACCGAAAACCTCCTCTTCCGGTATCCCCGCAATCTTCCTCATCTCATCCCTATTATCAGACAAAATCTGATGCAACCTCTTCGAATCCAAATACTCACTCACAATCAAAGTATAATTATCAAACAAAAACCTCGACGTATACGAATTAATCGACTTAGAAACCGCAAACGAACAAATCGAACATTCATCATACTTCACCTCATAAACCCTAAATTCCAATTTCTGATCCCTAAACAAAACATTACCATCTCTAAACCTTTTCTCAATCAATTTCCAATCTAAACCCTTCAAATCCTTCTCTTTTTCATCCCCACCATAAACATGAACAAATTCCACCACAAGCTTCTCATCAAAACCTACAGGAATCCTCAAACTAGGAGCTAAAAAAGTGTTATAAGAGCTCATCACAATCGACGCGAGATCGGCCGAGATAGAACGGTCGCCCTTCGGCCGACCGTTCAATGTCGCGAAGGGATGAAACTCCCCTCGCGGAATTAATCCGTCTCCGGATATCGCGGGACCGTAATCGACCGGTCCGGCAGATAAATCAATCCAGAAATAACGATTCTCCGAATTCCAGAAAGTTCCAAGACAGTTAGTGAAGCCTGGTGAGGAATTATCAGATGGAGTGGAGGTGTATGAGTAAGCATAAGGTTTAACAGTTTTTGTGATAGGATCGGTTTTAGGTTCGGGGAGGTTAATAAGGTAAAGATGAAAACCGTTAGGTTCGGGATCGGGAGAGAGAGTGTTGAAGTGGTTTTGTATGATTTTATCGATGGAGGAATGAGGGAAGGAAAGGAGTGAGGTTCGGAGGGAGGTAGGGGTGGTGACGTGGAGGTTAGTTAAGGTTTGGGTGAGGGTTTGAGTTAGGGTTGGTTGAGAGAGAGTGGTGACGTGGAGGGTGTGGGAGAGAGAGAGAGTGTGGGAGAGAGAGGGGGAGATGAGGGAGAAGGAGGAGGGAGATTGAGAGAGGAAGGAAGAGAGGAGAGAGGGAGTGTTGACAGGGAAGGTTCCGATGAGGTGAATTGTGAGGGAGATTGGGAGAGATGGGAGAGAGAGGGAGAGAGAGAGTGGGAGAGAGGTGAGAGAGGTTTTGATTTGGGAGGGGAGAGTGGTGAAGGTGTCGGTTGTGGCGGTGGGATCGGTGTGGGATTGGGTTGTTAGGTGGGAATCGAGGCCGATTATTGGTGTTGCGGTGGTTGTTAAGGTGGTGGTGGTGATCAGAGCCACCAGTGTTATGAGGATTAAGGTGGTGGTTGACGGCATGGTGACGGTGGTGATCGGAGTAGTTGTGGTGGTTATGGAAGCATTTGGGGGGTTTTGGGTTTGAGGGAGTGAAGTGAAGTTCTGGAAATGATGAATGGTGAAATGAAATGAACGATGTTCTTTCTGATCTTGGAGTAACGTGGAATAGGTGAGTCAACTAATAATAATAATATAATATTGCAATTTTTTTAACCGAATATTTTGGATTAGTAAAAAGTAAAAACTAGTTATTTCTAAAAAAAAGTAATTATAAATTATCTTTGTCGATAGAGACAGTGTATTGTAATATGTAGGGATTGAAATTCGAATATTGGATTCAATATTTACGAGGGTAAGAAAGATGTTCTCCTTACGAGGGTGTTCTCCTAAGAACACCTAACAATATTTAAATATCGTATTCTCCTTTCATTTACGAGAGTGAAATTCTAGCTATCCTATTGAGCTCAATCACTTGGTTTAATTGAACAATTTTTTGCTTATTACTACTAATTTATTTATAATATTATGTGAACCCTACGTGATTCTTTCACCTTAACTAAGTTTGTTTGACGTTAATTGATTCAATTGTGATTTGTGTGTAAAAATCTAGTATTCCATAATAGCAATGCACAATAAAATAATAGAAAAACGACCCTTCATGAAATTTGAGGCTAATTATTTCAATTATTGATTATTAGTGTGTTTGTTTGGATGTTACAACTCAAAATCTTGTGCCCGAAGACTTGGAAAACGTGAAAATAACGAAGCTCAAATTTGTAGAGTTGGCTAAAATGCACGGTTTGGGGTATCCCATCGTGTAAGCAAACACATGCTATGTGTGTTTGAAAATTCACTTTTCCACCATAACATTTCATAGTGGGGGAGATGCAACACTTTAGAATAGGAATGGGACAACGTGCAATGAAATGTTTTTTTAGTTAAGACCTCAGTCATTTGACAATGTCAATATTGTTATGTTTGACACCTTATCGAAGTTCAAACTGAAAATCTCACCAATCAGATTTTATGTAGTTTTTCTCATTTCATCTATGTAAAAAAAAAAGTGTGGATAAGTTATCATATTCATATACAATCACTTATTCCACGAATTAATTCATTTGCAATGTTTTAGTGATCTTTGCAATAGTTTAGGTCATGCGTAAGGTAGTCCTATTTTTCAAACTAATTTGTTTTGTTTTATCGATACTGTAGAGACTAGAAACTAATATTGTACAACATCTTAACTAAATCTCTTCTTTAAGGACGAAGTGTTAAGATTATAGTGTAACATGAACCTATTTTCTAAGTTACATTGCACATTGGTGACTCCATCACTGAGCTTAGAATTTTTTCATTCATTGAAACAACAAAACAATAGAGCAAAAGTAATTAAATAACACCAAGACAAAGAAGCCATTGACAGTAAAATAAAATGTCAAACATCAGTAGTATTGTCATTCATTCATCAATGCACCATTTATTATATTGGATACAACAATTCAAACAACAAAATGCAAGGAAGTGAAAAACTGCAGGTTAAATGTAACCTTTTGATTGCAATAAAATATGCTGTTACACAGGAGAAACTACACAGGTTAAATGTAACCTTTTGGCAAGAGGCCATGTATTTCAGAAGATTCTGCTCTACTTTAAAAGTATGTAAAAGACTACATTAATTTGGAACTCGCAAGTTACAACGAACAAAAATGGACTAGTTTAATCAGCTCCGCATTCCTTTTCTTTGACTGCCTTCTTCATACGTTCCCTGCATTCAAAGAGGAAAACAAAAGAATAAATATTTGCTGCTTGAAGAAGATCAGCACAGGCAAAAGTCCACTTGAAATAATAACATCATGCGAAGTTAGCAGCGATTAAATAGGCCTAGTGTTGCAATCTATTGTGAACCATGATATCCTCATTTGCAAAACATGACATACAAGGTGGCGGAGAAAAACAAGACAAATGCATAGAAAAGTAATAATATGAGAAACACATACCCCTTCATCCATCGCAAAATCTTCAGACGGGGTAGATTAAGATCTGCATTTAGCATGAATAATAGGGCCTAACTGCGACCTGTCCATGCCTGTTGCTATTCCATTAGGCGCGTTAAGGTATACAGTTCTTCTACACATCCAATCCTCCGCTTCATCACTGTAAAACACGTCAAAAGGTTCTCCGCATAATGCACAAGTATTTTGATCCTCGTCAGCAGGAACTGCCAACTCTTCATCTTCTCTCTTTTCCTCAGTGGTTTCGGTTGGCAAAAAACCTGGAGCAGACTTAACTCCCAATGTCTCTGCACCTTTAAGCCACATCGTCTCGCTCACAAACCACTTGCGAGAGGGCTTCTGCTTACTATTTTTAGACATACGGTTCTTAGTCACATGCCAATCCATGTGACTTCTGTGCTCGTCTTGGGATTTGAATCGGTGGCCACAAGTTGTGCACTGTCTAGGAAAATCACCATATAAGGCACGGATTACAGATTCATGACGAACCTTGAGAATATTTGGATCAAACTCAAGGCCAATAAAATCCTACAAACATAATATAATAACAAAATTGGTACGCAATCAAACAAAAATGGAAGGAAAATGTGATATAAAAATTGAACTAAGGATTGATTTAGTTACCTCCGCAGGGGCTTGATTAGGCGATTTAGTTACCTCCGCAGGGGCTTGATTAGCCAATGAGATAACACCTTGGGCAACGAGTGAACTAATCAAATTAGAATATCCAACAGTTGGATGTTGGCTTAACACATTAGGACCAGGATTTGGATGTGGTAGAATCTGGGGTAGAGCATGTGGGCCAGCTGGAGGTAAAGGTCGCATAGGAAGTGGCATAACAGGTCGTGCATTTGGCAGGGGTGCATGTCTTGGCAAAGTGGTCCTCTGACTAAATTGCAACGCTGTTGGATCCTGAGATGGAAAAAACTGGAATGGCAGTGTTTGTCCACTGGTTGGCGGGTTAGATGTAATCAGACCAGGTAGCTGATTAGGCAACTGATGCAGGTTTCTTTTAGGGATACCATTATTCGCAACACCATGTTCATGCACAGGAATAGGTCTATTAATTAGACCATGACTCACAGCGGTACTATTAGCATTTATTGATTCGAACGGATTCCTAACAGGATTCTTCGATGGATATATAGGAGGACGTCGAGCATGCACATTTACGGAGGGCCTTGTTTCAAAAGTTGCTGGCAAAACTGGTGGACAAGGTTGCACCCTTGACACTAAAGAAGTTGAACTTGCTGCAACAGTAACAGGCATTTCTGACGAGAAACCAATACTTGGTGTCGGAATCATATCTTCCCAATTGAACTCCTCCTCTTCAGTATTCATCCATGAAGTTTCTTGTCTTTTCTCACTACCATAGGCATCAATTAGAAATCTTGGATTTTGACGAGGTTGTCCGTTGCTGAGATAACTGAACTCATCAAAACATCTTTTTCGCGGAAAGTTTGAGAAAACTGATGAAGAATTTGTTGGTATTTCTCTCCGGGCAAGCATCTTCTTCCTTTATCAAAAGCTATTCAAATTCTGAAATTACAAGAAATATAAGTTAGAGAAAATTCCAACAATGTTCTTGATGTGCCATAAAACTAACAGAGAGATATAAACTAACAGAGAAAATTCCAACAATGTTCATGATTATCATAAATGTGCATATATAAACACCAATGTGAACATCAATCAGAAATCATCTAAATATCATAATTCAACTAAATGTGGTACCAAAACCTAATAGCACAAAATTTGATGATCATAGATCAAATGTTTCAGGATGAAAAAAAGATAAAAAAAATCAAAGAAGACTAATCTAAAATACATCATTAAAGTATCGAGTATATTAAACCCATTATAGTTGTGGCACTTCACTCTCACATTTAAAATCTTCCTCTTTCTAATTTTTTTCTTTGTCCTTTTTTTGTCAAAATCAAAAAGAAAAACGGATACAACAAACAGAAGCATGCAAAATTCACAATGTTTTCAAAGATTCTTGGAAGCATTCATTATCATCATTTATTAAACCCATTATTATTAATCAACATTCAAAATTCGAATTCATTAATTCATAAGAAAAAAAACTCATTAATTCAATTTCAGTATACGAATTAATTTTATGAATCAAAACATGGATGAATTAAAAAGATTGAAGTTATTACGATCAATTCAAGAAGCACAAACTTTCTTGTCCTGGTGTCGGACATACGTCACACAACATCAACGCATATGATTGCATCGAATTATGTGATTTTCTCAAATTAGGCATGTGTCTCATGTCGAACCTTTGTCTGACATCGACACATATGATTGCGTTAAATTACGTCAATGTCCGACACCGACACAACATCGACGCATATGATTACATCGAATTATGTGATTTTCTCAAATTAGGCGTGTCCCGTGTCGAACCTTTGTCCGACATCGACATTTATGATTACGCTAAATTACGTGATTTTCTTAAATTATTAAATGTGTGTCCATGTCGTGGTGTCCATATTAATTACAAAATACTCCCTCCGTCCCAAATTATAAGCAAAAAAAACTCATTTTCTTTGTCCCAAATTATAAGCAAAAAAGACCAACTTTTATCATATTTAATTATGTTTTTTCAAAAAATTATTTTTTTCAAAGGAAAATTAAATGCAAAGTGCATTCAATTTGCTCTATTTTTCATTTTTTCTATAATCAACTATCAATGAAAATTGTTTTTACATCTTTCTATAAAACTTATTTCAAAAATAACACAAAAAACTATGTTACAAACTATTATGTTTTAGTTTTCTTAATAAATATTTTTTTTTGTGTTTATAATATGGGACGGAGGGAGTAATGAATTGTGTAATAAGTACATTTAAAACAAAACCGCTCAATTTAAATATATAAAATTAGGGTTAGGGTTTAAGAATTGGGAAAAACCTCTATTAAAAAAATAATAAATTAGGGTTAGTGTTTAAGAATTGGTAAAAACCTCCATACAAAAAAGAAAGACAGCGAGAAAGATTAAAGAGAAAGAGAAACATACAACGTGTTAAACCTTTGTTTGTCAAAAACAAAACGTGTTAAATCTTTGTTTGTCTCTGACGCTGACGCTGACGCAGTTCTTGTTGTTTTCTTAATTAATCCTTTTTTTTTTCTTAATCCTTCTTAACTTTTTTTTTTTGACGTTTCCTATAGCTAGTTATGGGTATTTATATATCCAGGGTTTTCATAAATGTGCTTAATTTTTAAGCTGAAAAATCAAATGATTTTACTAATGTGATTCTCGTCCTTTTTAATTGTAGCCATCGATTAAGTTGGATCCAACAGTTGTCATTCATCTAAATTATTATATAGTAACTGTTTTTTTAAGGGCTAAATTATAGCAACTGTTGTTACAGAAAAATATTCTCATCAGTATCTAACTAAGCGTAATTTGAGGGTTTAGTATCTAACTAAGGGCCGGGGGTACTTTGAGGTTTTTAAAAAAAGACATATTTATTAGGTAAACAAACACAAAATATTTTATATTTCTTTGTAAAATCTCTAAAAAAATTATCTATAAATTATTGAATACCAAAATCACTTACTTTTTTCACTTGGGACTCAGACAAGAACGGTTTCTTCTCTGTTAAATCTACATACAATTTTTTTAAAAAAAGAAATGAGGTAATTATTTCCAGCAGGTCCGTTGAATTGAGCGAAGAGCCGGTGTGGTTGAAGTTATGGAAAATCAAAACAATACATTGTTATATTCAGTTGATGTGGAGAATTCTTCATGGTAAACTTCCAGACAAGATAGCTCTTCTTAAACGATGTATTAATTGTCAACCTATTTACAATTTATGTGACCAATATTATGAATCAATAGATCATCTCTTCATTCAACGTGAGTGGTCAAATGTATTATGGTTAGGGATGTCAATGGGTATCCATGGGTACGGGTAGTATGATATCCGTCCCCACCCCGTTGGATAATTATGATACCCGTGCCCGTCCCCATATCCGTGCGGGTATCTCTATACGGGTAATCCACGGGTATTTAGATACCCACGGATATTCGTGGGTACCCATGGATTTTTTATTTTTTATTTTTTTTTTAAAAAAAACTTTTTTAATTACCTACAAACTTCAACTTTTAAAGATCCATACATAACATATTCCATTCAAATTTCATAATTTATACCATAATCCAACAAAAATCATGATTCTT
>Ga0228710_1004740_pt1 | contig 21395 bp, 13 predicted proteins | sample MedpolnodulmetaG_FD_177995 | JGI IMG/M metagenome (GOLD analysis project Ga0228710, IMG submission 177995) | Root nodule microbial communities from Medicago polymorpha collected in Santa Monica, California, United States - pink nodules | ecosystem: Host-associated > Plants > Roots > Nodule... | reverse complement strand
TTATGTCTTCTTTTTTTAGGGAGGAAGAGGTATGAAAATAATGAAAAGCAAGTTGTCTATATATAGGGAAAAAAATCATGTCATGATCAATTTTGATTGGCTAATGAAAAATAAATGAGTCATGATTCATTTTGATTGGCAAATAAAAAATAAATGAGTCATGATCTATTTTGATTGGTTGATGAAAATGCATTAAATGAGATGAAAAATTAGAAGATGCCATGTGTACTTTAAAAAAAAAATAGTGCAAATGTATATAATAGAGATTACCGCTAAACCATCAATCATGTCAATCAACTATACTAAAATTTCAATTGATTATTGAAATAAATACTAATACATCGATAAATCACAATGTCATTATTATCAAATATTCTATTGACACTTTTGTTAAGAAAAAAACATTGTTGGAATCAAGTTTATTTTTTATTTGATGATAACATTGTTGGGATCAAGTCTTTATGTTGTTTTTTTTTTGGTCAAATAGTCCAGTGGATAGAGTTCACACAATTTAATTGTGGAGAAGCGGAGTATCCGGGGTTCGAACCCCGACCCCTGCATATAATATGCAATATCCCTACCAACTAAATTAAGCTCATGTAAATTGTCTTTATGTTTATTTATTAGTATAATTACAGTAAAAAAATAGAAAAACTAATAAATTTAATCGATAATAAATTGGTATAATAACCCACTTGAATTATTATGATAATATTTGTTTAAAATTTGAGAGTGTGCTCATGTTCAAGAATTCAGGTTCAATTTTCCTCGATGTTAATTCAACTTCTTTAAAAAAAAAAATTGAATTCTTTAAACAAGTTGTCATGAGTTCAATCTCTAACTTTTTCATAGAAAAAATTCAATTGAAAAAAGAGAACACATACGGCTCACAAATTAACCTACAAAAATTTATCTTCTTTAAATAGACGTGGAAACATCAATAACATGATATAATCACAAATGGAAATATCTACTATGCTGCAATGAAAGTGTTTGTGTAAAAGGAAATGTTCTTTTGCACAAAAAGATGCCTCACGAAAACATATGAAACCATGTGGTCGATTCTTTTTCACCTGCTCTCTCCTTGTTTTCTGTCACATAATGAATCTGATAATTATTTGTCCACTCTATAAAAACGTGACAATTTGACATTAATTCATGTATTTCCTGCAAGATTTGCTTTGTACTAAACAACAATTATTTGTTCTGGCTCAGTTATTATAGACATTACGTGATATATGTAGATGCAGGATTTTAACTTTAAATTTCTCACTTATTCACCTTAAATAATAAAATGGTAACTATTAAGCTATTGGACAAAAAATGAACAACAATTCTGTTGTGTGAAAAAGTTAAATAAGCATAAGTACTTTTTCTAGGGGAGGCATGGCAAGTCAATGGGAGGTTCTTATTTAACAAGGACCACTCCATGTTAAGGACCCTCCATTGAAGGAAGAAAAAATGAGTCTCATTAAGAAACATGTAATTATATAAGGACTCTCTCCCTCCTAGGCAACTAACGAATCTCACGTTTAAAAGAAGTAATAAAACATGTACTATGTGGTCCCGCTTATAGAAGAAGTAATATTTTAATAATTAATAGTTGTTTTGATTTCAAAAAAATAATTAATAGTTGTTTTAAATATTATTTTATCTATTTGTCATCATTTTAAATAAAATGTAATTCATGCAAATTATTATTATTATTTTTTAATTCATGTAATTAATATTTGTCATCATTTTAAGTTCTTACGAATAAATAAATGTTTTATAATTTTATATTTTTTAAGGATTATACTTAAATATTATGAGGTAATTTATAATTTAATAAATAAATTATTTTTGTTTAATGATGTAAAGTTAGTGGGACCTATTTTAGTACTTTTTATTGGAGTCCTTATTAATGTACTCCCATTGGAGTCTTTGAGTCTTTAATAAATACTTTTATTAAAATATTATAAATAAGTGATGTGTAATGTGGAGTTCATTTAAGGAGTCTCTATTAAAGAACTACTATTGTGGATGGTCTGGGTCATGAATCAATGTACAATGTAGTGTTGATTCCTGTAATTTTTTGGTACTTGACTTGGACACATCTTGTGCTTCAATTAAAGTACAAGTTTTTATTGAGTATATTTTGACCTATAAAAAATATAGAGATGACACTTCTAGAGACAAAAAATACCTTCCTTGCAGATTTTACTGTAAATTTGTCAGAACAATTACAATCCCTAAAAATTATATACTATATATGTAATGTGTATAATTTTTTTACGGAAAGAGAATAAAAAGGCGTGTGTACTTTTTTTTTTTTTGAGCAAAAAGGCGTGTGTACTTGTTTAATCGTTTTTTCCTTCTTTCACTTGATGATCACTTTTAGATCATTTGATTGGAACCTTTTGGTTTTTGGTTTGTATGTAAAAACTCACCTTAAGGTATGATCAAATTTGCAAAGAACCCATAAAGAAGAAAGTGCTTGCAAGGTTAGCACTTATTTAAAGATAAATCTTCGGTAGAACTCTTTTAATTTGTAATCCAATTCAAATATTCCATAAATTAACAGTGCGATAAAGAATAATAAAATAGTATTAAGATGCCTAACATCACTGCTTTAGCTTTATTAATTACTTAAATGTTCTACTGAGAATTATATAAGCTTATTTCAATATTTGGTCCTTTAGGTTTGTTTTAGATTTCAATTTGATGGCTCTTTGGTCCTTTACGATACTAATATTAAGATAAGTTGGTCCTTTCTATTAAGTTAATGTGTGCAAACAATGATTTTGGAACCCTATATTTTAAAAGTTTGGGTAAAATGATTTGGGTTGGGGATGAATGAAGCCCTAACAAATTTTTTTTGCCCATAAACATTGCTACTTTTTGCTAACATGGATATTAAGGTGGGTGAGCTATGTGCATCTTAATGGGCGACGTATCTATTCCATTTTTATTTTGCCTCTTTTTATATTCCTCATTGGCCATGTACCTTTATTTTATTTTATCATATATTTAACTTTTTATCTATTTTTGTTTATCCAATTGAAGTTCTAGATTAGATTACAATCCATCGTTTCAATTCAATAATGTGTGGATTCATTATGTATAATTTTTTTTTGACGTTATGTATAAATATATACTTCAGTGGGTTTAAAAGAAATGTATAGATAATTTTAAAAATAAAAGATAAATTTTAAAAACTAAAAGTAATATCACATATATCAAAACATGTCATTCTTTTTAACCACTGAAAAGTCATTCAAGAATATATAATTTAATTTTAATTATAATTTTGCAATATAATTCTTTTAATGAATAGAAGTATGTAACTTTGTCCCGTGAGCATAGCTCAGTTGGTAGGACAATGCATTATTATATGTAGGGGTTGAGGTTCGAACCCCGGACACCCCACTTATTTACTTTATAAAGTGAATTCTAGCCACTAGACTACCCAAAAAGAAAGAAAAAAAGTAGTATGAAACCTTGTGTACTTTGAAAATTAAAAGTAGTGTGAAACCTTGTGTACTTTGAAAATATTAGCTGTTTGCGGTTGACTATATAAGTCTTGCGGTTGACTATATAAGTCTTGCCAACTATTCTTTACAAAGACAAAACTTGTGGTCTTTTACGTTGATTAAAATTTGAGCAATTCTTATATAAAAAAAAAATGTGAGCATGCATTTCATAATGAAAATCTTATATTACTTCCATTACACTCTTCTCATTCCACTTTCGATTAGTAGTAACTAAAACAAAACATATAAATATATTTTTTTTTTGTTTTCTTTGAAACAAGTTATTGTATACTAAAATTTTTTGCATCAAATTATTCTACAGGGATATGATGAAAAGTGTAGCATATTTTTATTTTTATTTTTTTTTTACGGAAAAAGTGTAGCATAAGTTGTACGCACAATTAAAGTTATTTTCCTAACCCGTAACGTATCTAGATTAAAAAGAGAGCAATTTATAACTCTAAAAAAGAAATTATGAATAATAGAATAGGAAGAATAAGTGGGAACTTTTTAGTGACATGATTATATAGTAGAAAGGTGAGAAAATAATTAAATAAAACATTAGAGTTTGGACGACAAGGATTGGAGCATTAACTTAATAGTTAAGAAACTCAAGGCACAAAGTCCCTTTTTCCCCCAATTCATAAAGTTCCAAAGTATTTCATATCTCTTCATTCTTATAGACCATCCATTCTTTTATATATACGAACAAACTAAAATATTCGAATAATTTAAGAATTCATCATGTGTACATACATACGTACATAGTCACCATTCATTATATATCTAAAACCAAACTTCACAATCTCCATACATTTTATATATCTTCAATTATAACAATAGATCATGTCATTATTATTAAGAAAGAACAACCAAACAAACACATCAGAAACCATATAACTAAAATATAGATTAAGGAAAAGACATGTCATAAAAAAAGTCACAAATTAGAAAGTAGAAGAAAACCTCTCCTATATATTGGTTCCATCTAATGTGCAATACTTGGAAAAATAAGTAGCATCCAGCTAGCTGATTACTTAGACATCGACTTCACACCAACCTAATAACTTGCATTTTCATTTTCACATTTTAGTTACAAAATTTTTTCACTATAACTCACTCTCACTACAACCTCTCATCATAACTAACTAACACTCTTTCTCTCTCGAAGCTCACTACAATACAATAATATTTCACAATGGACTTTGGTAGACTTGGACCGTCTGATCCTGGTGGCTCCTCCCGTCGATCCACCGCACCTCTAACACCCTCCACCACATCAAATTCCTCTCCAAAAAACAATAAGAAGCTCATCATGTTGTCAATCCTCGCCGCGGCGTTGATCATCGCCTCCGCCATCTCGGCTGCACTGATCACCGTGGTCCGGTCTCGTGCTTCATCCAACAATTCAAACCTCCTCCATTCCAAACCAACTCAAGCAATCTCCCGTACCTGCAGCAAAACTAGATACCCTTCACTTTGTATCAACTCCCTTCTAGATTTTCCTGGCTCAACATCAGCTTCTGAGCAAGAACTTGTTCATATCTCATTCAATATGACACACCGTCATATTAGCAAAGCACTCTTTGCCTCCTCAGGCCTCTCGTATACAGTCGCAAACCCACGAGTTCGTGCTGCATACGAGGATTGTCTTGAACTAATGGACGAGTCCATGGATGCTATCAGATCATCCATGGACTCGCTAATGACCACATCCTCAACTTTATCCAACGACGACGGAGAATCAAGACAATTCTCCAATGTCGGAGGATCAACTGAGGACGTGATGACATGGCTCAGTGCCGCGTTAACAAACCAAGACACGTGTCTGGAAGGATTCGAAGACACTAGCGGTACCGTTAAGGATCAGATGGTTGGTAACTTAAAAGACTTGTCGGAACTCGTGAGTAATTCGCTCGCGATATTTTCCGCGAGTGGAGATAATGATTTTACTGGAGTGCCGATACAGAACAAGAGAAGATTAATGGGAATGAGCGATATCTCGCGAGAATTTCCAAAATGGCTTAAGAAACGAGATAGGAGATTATTGAGTTTACCGGTATCGGCGATACAAGCCGATATTATCGTTTCAAAGAGTGGTGGTAATGGTACGGTGAAGACAATCACTGAAGCTATTAAGAAAGCACCGGAACATAGTCTCCGTAGATTCATAATCTACGTGAGGGCTGGAAGGTAATTTCATAAATCAATTTATTTATTTATTTATTTATCAGTATTTTGTTTTTTGTAGTTTATAAAGAAAAAAATATTAGAACTTTTTAGTTTAGTAAAAAGGTGTACAATTTCCGAGATAACTGACGTAGACTTTTTAATAGTTTTTTTTTTTTGTTTTGTTTTGTTTTTATTTTTTGGTCACTTTTTCGTTTTTGTTTAATCAACTATACATAATTGTAGACCTGTAGTGACGGTGGTGATATGATATGGACCAAGAAAAAGAAAATTGAGTCGGTGATGAGTTGTTATTATTGTTAGAAAAAAGTTTATTTGCATGAACTTTTAAATATGGAATAATTAATGTGAAGTGAAGGATTGATAGTGAAATATTTTGCTACTGTCTTTATCAAAACAAAATTGTGCTAATATACTACCCATAGTTTCTAATTATGTTTTTTATTTAAAGAAGTTTCTAATTATGCTTATACGTTAGTCTCCGTTATTAATTGTATTTTGCAGCGTCTTTTTTCCAATATTCGGTTAATTATAGTGATGAATTTATAGGAGAACTAGTCCAAATTACGTGCAATACAGGTTAATGTTACATATTTGGTCAACTATGGTAAATTTATTACTAGTGTTTTTCCTTTGGTTGTGTATACTTGTAGTGGTTAAAAGGTGTGACATATGATCTGACTTTGTAAATGATGGGGAAATTTCAGGTATGAAGAGAATAATTTAAAGGTGGGGAAGAAGAAAACTAATATTATGTTTATAGGAGATGGGAGGGACAAAACTGTCATCACAGGGAAAAGAAGTGTTGGAGATGGCATGACCACTTTCCATACTGCTTCCTTTGGTAAATTCCTTTTCATATAATTTGGATTTTTTGTATATAAAAAGTTATAAAATAGTAAATAAGTAAATTATGAGTAAATACCATGCCCATGCACGATATAATAGAGCAGTGCAAATTACACATGACATGCATTATTTAAAAAAAATAAAAAAAAACTCTTAGTTGTAATGTCTAGTTGCATGTTTATTGCAAACTCTAAGTCAAAATGTACTTACTTGGATAAGATTGCACCCACCGTTTAAGTATTTGCAACTATTGAACAATACATGTGATTTTAGAAACAAAAACATGTTTGATCGTGATGTTCTTGTCATCAATGCATGCATTATTGTTCTTCCCACATAATGCGGTTTGTAAACTCTCTACTTTCACAATCAAAAGGTAAAATACTCTACTTGGTTAATTTTACCCAAAAGGTTAACAAAACACTCTAAAAAATAATCTTGTGAACCTTTCTACTTTAATTACAGTTCAAACCATATATAGTTCTAAATAGCATTTCTAAGGTTAAAAATGGTTTAGATTTGATTAATTAAAGCGTGACATTGCATAAATGTTACGCATTCCTAAATAATCATTCACTTCTTGACTTTTATTGTCATCATACCATATTACTCCCTACTTAACATTAATCAATCAATTGTTTCTTTCCAAATTGCAAAATAATCAATTGCTTCTTAGTACACCCAAACATCAACCAATGACTCCAAATCAAATAAGCAAATATAAATTATTCGTTGTGGGTCAATCATGTATTACAAGACAAAGTTACCTACAATGTCATATTCTTCAATCTATAATCAAGAATTAATATAATTGTTGCTACTTAATTTATTCAATTTAATTAGTTCACACTTGTTACTTGATGCAGCTGCTAGTGGTCCTGGGTTCATGGCACGTGACATTACGTTCGAGAACTACGCCGGACCGGAGAAGCACCAAGCGGTGGCCCTCCGTGTCGGATCCGATCATGCAGTGGTGTACCGCTGCAATATTGTTGGTTATCAAGACGCATGCTATGTACATTCCAACCGTCAATTTTTCCGTGAATGCAACATTTATGGCACGGTAGATTTTATATTTGGAAATGCAGCAGTAGTTTTTCAAAAATGTAACATTTATGCACGTAAGCCTATGGCCCAACAAAAGAACACTATCACAGCCCAAAATAGAAAAGACCCGAATCAAAATACGGGTATATCCATTCATGATTGTCGGATCCTACCTGCCCCGGATCTTGCTTCATCAAAGGGCAGCATTGAAACATATTTGGGTCGTCCATGGAAGATGTATTCTAGGACTGTATATATGTTGTCCTATATGGGTGATCATGTGCATCCACATGGATGGTTGGAATGGAATGGTGACTTTGCTTTAAAAACTTTGTATTATGGGGAGTACATGAATTTTGGGCCGGGTGCGGCTATCGGGCAACGGGTCAAATGGCCCGGATATCGGGTCATTACTTCAACTTTGGAGGCTAATAGATACACCGTGGCCCAATTCATCTCTGGTTCGTCGTGGTTACCGTCCACCGGAGTGGCATTTTTGGCCGGCTTATCCACTTGATCACCACCACAAATATATATAGAAAGGATTTACATTGTTACATAGCCAAACCAACCTCAATTGGGGGAAACATATGGTTTCTATATTTATAGTTTTATTTTGTATTAGCTGCAAATTTATTTTGTCAATGATGCTAATAACAAATTTAAGTTGTAATCAAGCTTCGCTATAATAGATCTTGTAATTGTATTCTTCCCCTCAAAGTCAAAGTTGTTATAGTTGACTCAAGAAGTTTTTGTACCATTTTAATTTCATATTAATTAATCATTGATGATAAAATAAACTAGAAAAGAAGGATACATTTACAACTTTAACATACTCACTTTGTCCCACTTGGCCTATTGGATCATGTGACATGTGACCCATACAAACTATATCTTTCACCCATGATGCTAATAATGTGATAATTCATTTTTACATGTTTCCAAATGAAAGGTATTAAAGTTGACTCAATAAGTCATTGTACTATTTTATACAAAAAAAATAGAAAATGAATGGTATCATTATAATTTACAGCCCCATATTGACTTTGTCCCAATTGAGGTACTAACATGATCATGTGGCATGTGAATCTATCCTCTAAATTGAAGAGTCTTGGTCTTCAGATTCGTCGATCCTCTTTTCATTGGAGTTGGTCAGTTGGTGGTTGTTTAAGACAAAGGAGGAACAAACATGTCCAAACACCAACTAAGAAATGAGTAGTGACACACTATTCTTGACATTAATTTGACATGTGTATTCCTTATCACAAGCCCAACTCACATGTACAACATTAGGATGATTTTCCTCCACATCCATCTAGCAATTATTTTATTTGAAGGATGCATCTAACAATTATTATTACAGTGTCACAGTACCTTTTCATGTTCTTTTCTAATTTATTTATTTATTATTTTTATTTATTCATAAAATTATATCTCATTGAACAACCGAACTATGAGGACTTGTTTGGGCAGGGAGTGAGTGATCGTTTACACTGCAAAAAATAGAAAAAATGACTAATTTTTGAATTACGCCATCCTACATACATACATATACATAAGAGTTCAACAATATTAGTAGAGTCCCCTTTAAGGCATGGGACTTTGTAGTAGAGTCCCCTTTAGAGAAAGTATATATCTCAATTCCCTTTGTACATTCAAAACTGTATGTACAAAATTTCCAAAATTTCTCAAATATGTGCAATATACTATTTTGGATCGGGTGAAGAAGAAAATAGCAAGGGCATGGATATATCGTGTAATGCATGTTAGAGATACTACCACAAACATGAATACTGATAACATAATTATTTACCTATTTTACTACTATAATTTATTAAATAAATTAGTATTTTCATTTATATTTGTTGGAGTATTTTACTACTTTATGTTTAATTTCCAATAAATAGGATAAATCAAGTGAATATGAAGAAATTATAGAATTATGATGGAGATAACGCATTTGTTAAAGTCTTGATGATCAAACTTGTATTTATGACAATTGAGGCTTTCTTCAAGAAAATGAAAATTGCATTTATAAAATGAAAATGTCAGAAATTCAACCTAAGATTAATGAATAAATAACAAAGTTTCGCCGTAAAATTAATGAATATGCACATTTCCATTTTACGGTTACCAAATTTTATAATAAAAATGTATCATTAGTTAAGAGAAAAATATTATAAATTTTTCTAATAAAAAAATAATTGTTGAAATAATGGTTAAAGTGTACCATTGAAAGGAAAAAAAAGTGTCATAGACCATTTACTACTTTCACGGTTCAAATTTATAGAAGTGATATTTAATTATAAATATTTGCAAACATTTGTCCCAAAAAAATTGTATATCTATCCATATATCGATTTACATTGCAACCAAAAAAAATATGGAGTACATTTAGTTATCTTTGCAAGATCTAGTTCATTAAATTTTAATATCATAGATCTATGGTTAATAATGCACTTGTGTATGGGTACACAAATTTATCAATTTGTGCACCCTAAATATCACCGCTGAGGTGAGGCATGGTTCCAAGAAGCTTGATTTTCCTTGAGTGTGGGCGATATTATGATCTTCATGAAATTATTGAATTGTATATGATGAATAAAGATGGTGATTTGTTTTGCTACTTTGGCTCTCGACATTTTCTCCTAATTGTTTGATTTCTATCGGTTTCTTTCTCTTCCATTTGTTGTTATTTTGTTTTTACTTAAACTTAAAATTTGGTAAAGGCATGGGGAATAAGTCAATTTGAAAGGTTGGAGGTGGTTGCAACACTATGTTTGGTTGTGATGAGAAAATGTCAAGAGAGAAAGAGATGAGAAAGATAATGAGAAGAGAGAAAGAGATGAGAAATATAGTAGATTTGATGTGTTGATTGATATAAGAGAAAGATAGAAGAAACATGTAAAAAAGAAGTGTTGATTAGTTTTAGATGTCCCAAAATGTGCTTGATTAAAAAACCTTCAAAATTAATTTAATTTTTTTATTAAATTCATTTAGTGAATTTACTAAATAGCCAAATTTAATTTTCCTTATGTAAACATTGTTTCGTCTTTGGTGTCGATTTCTTTGTACATCTTGTGCTTAGAAGGACACCTTATTATTAGTAATATAATTCATTTTAGCTTTTTCAAAAAAAATAATTAATTAATTAAATTTCTAATTCTAATTTAATTTTTTAATAAGAGAAACAAAGGGGAAACAATTATTTATTATATGCATCCCTCGTCTTCCACTCTTAGACTACTCGAATCCACTTCGTAACCACCTCTACGACGTGGTGGTCTAGGAGTGGGGTGATTGAAAGTATTGTAGTGAAGTGAATCGTTGAATGGAAAATGGGTTCGATTGTTGTTGTTGTTGTAAGGTGAATGATGAATGTTGTTGTTGTTTGGGTTTGAATGGAATTGTGGAACGTAAAGTTGTTGAGATGGACAATTTTGTTTTTGAGTAGTTGAATCACGCCATGTTGCTGCCATAGTGAATGAATGTGCAAACACGGTTTTGATTTTGATTTTATGTTAGAAAAGGTGAAGAAGAAGAGAATGACATGTAAATGTGATGTACTCCGATGTAAATTAAGTTTTATCTCTTATACTACCTCCGTCCCTATATGTAAACCTCCTTTGCATTTTTCACATTTCTTAAAAAAAGTTGTCAATGTAATTAATGTGTCTGTTTTGTGTGTTAATATTATCAAATTATCATTTGTTTGTATGTGTATTAAATTTGACTTTTCATATTCAAGACAAATTAGTAGTATTAATTAGGGTATGTTTAGGAAAAAAAATACATCTAATAATTTAAAAAGGGATTTACATTTAGAAACAAAAATAACGTCAAATGAATACTTAAATACAGAGACGAGGGAGTATATGATAACTCACTCACATAACTTTTTGTCTCCTCTCTTTACCAACTACAATCACTAATTCATTTTATTTTCAAACTCAACTCTTCATTTTCTAATTTATTCATGGCCACGCCATACAATTGGGTAAATCAAAAAGACCAGCTTGACCATATATGCAGTTATGCAATAGATTTTTTTAAGGGTTAAATAAGTTTTTCATCCCTATAAATATTACAAATTTTGATTTTAGTCCCTATAAAATTAAATTGAATGTTTTCATCCTCGCAAAATTTTTTATTTTGTTTTTGGTCCTTAATGTATATAATTTTAACGTGTTTTTGACATTCTTTGAACATAATATGAATATATAAATGTCGAATATAATAAACAGACATAACATGGATACAATTTGAACATAAAAGAGTTATAATTTTGCCATTTATATGAACATAAAATGACCATTAAGGACGAAAAACAAAATAAAAATTTTTGTGAGGATGAAAACATTCAGTTTAATTTTTTATGGACTAAAATCAAAATTCGCTATATTTATAAAGACGAAAAACTTATTTAACCTTTTTTTTAATTTGAGAGGAAGGTAGCATTCCAAAACTGGTATGTCATATCAAGTCGAGTTGGAAAACCAGTGTTTTGTTTTCAGGTAATGATTGAAGAAATATAGTCAATTCTATGTTTTATGTTTTGTTTGCTATAATAATTAATTGGCATTTACAATTTTCAGGTAATGATTGAAGAAATATAGTCAATTCTATGTTTTTTGTTTTGTTTGCTATAATAATTAATTGGCATTTACAATTTTGGTTCATGCATAATTTAGTAAATTACTGAAGATGGGCGGCAGAACTGAAAATTCAAGTCTTAAAAATTAGACATGTCATTGAACTGAAGAAAACATTAGTCTTTTCAATTACTCTAACAATCAGGAGTGTAACGATTTGGTTTGGACCGGTTTTTAGTCAAAAAAAATGTCTAGATCGATGAAATCTTCATTAGTTTGGTTTGGTTCGGTTTTTGCTCTTTTTCAAAAAAGGAATCGAACCAAATCAATTGGTTTGAATCAGTTCGGTTGATCTGTTTATTTGAAAATACAATTAAAAATAATTATATTCTCACAATTTTGTATTTCATACATACAACATACATCATACTTTATTTAAAAGAAATACATCATACTAAAATATTTCATAAAACTTTGTATTTCATATTGTGTTTTTTCATGTTCTCTATTTTTAAAACAACTTTGTATAACTAACCTTATTCAATATTTCACACATCCAAGATTCATTCATCCATCATTCATCAAACAAAACTTCATCGAACATTTCAACCATCCATGATCCATACATCCATCATTAATCAAACACAAAATTTCCAACAAGCCAAAAAACTAACCAACAGATGGAAGATCTTAGCGGTGGTGAGGAACGATGGGTTAGGTGTGGTTGACGGCTAGTATTTCTTTTTTAGAAGAAATGAAATAGAGTATGAGTAATGAGATGAGACGACGATGAGAGTAAGTGAATGGAGAAGTATTTTATGTTGGACATTAATTTTGGACTTAATCATAAGTGTGGGTGAGAGGAGATAATATTAGTAAATTGAGGAGTGGGGTTAGCATCGGTTTGGTTCATTGGTTCCTTGGATCTCAAAATAAAAAACCGAGAACCGAACCAAACAAGGTCGGTTTAGATTGGATCGATTCGATTTTAAACCAAACCAAACAAGATCGAATAGTTTTTCAGTTTGGACTTTCGATTTTGTTAGTTTTATTCGAACCGTATACACCCCTACTAACAATATAACTAAAAAGCTTTTAAAACCGTTTTCTTTGTCCTGCTAATGTGTTTATTACAAAATATGATATTTCTACCATGGTCATATGTTGCAAAAATGTCCAGATAAGTACATCAATTTATCTTATTTTGTATAAACAGAAATTGATTACTCCTTGAAAGTAAAAGCTTGCATATTAATAAATATATATTTTGACTTCATTATGTTTTGTTAATACAAATGTGTATCATTTACTCAAACAGAGAAATACATAATGCTTTTATTTAGGAATGTTGAAATTACACTGGATGGCAACAATGAGATCAACATGATGTGTACGACAAATGCTGAAGAGGACGATATTCCCTATAATTCAGGTATTTTTATATATATTTCCTTTTTTATTTTATTTTTTATTTTTTTAAAAAAAACATACATGAAAGCTAATGTAAAATACATAATTTTATAGACAGAAATTGATTGCACTCTCTATGGTTACCCTGTTTCACTTAATTTACAAAGCATTATTATTTTCATTCTTGTGTGCCTCCTCATTGAGTTCGTTAGATTCACTCCATCTCATATATTTTCATTCATTGTTGTCGAATTGTGACTATGCGGCACAACTAGCGATGACATCACATGTTTCCCTTTAAATTCTTCTTCTTATATTTATCTTACCATGACCTTATTCATTCCTTAATCTTTATTTATTTTGGCTTAAACTCTTTGTAGGTTAACTATCGTGCGATTGTCCTTGCCTTCAAATGTTATTTTAGGAGAGGAACTCAATTTCGACACGGTTAGATTTTTTCTATTGATTTAATTTGTGTATTTTTAAGTTCATTACCTCATGTTAAATTTTGCTCATTTAATATTCTTCAAAATCTTACAGCAAGAGGCTAAATTGATTTGAGTATACCACCTTTTGATAATCTTCTTGGTCATGATCTTATTCATTCTTTATTCTTATTTTTTTTTGCTTAAAATATTTGTTGGTTCCCTCGATGATATCAATTGACTGTCCTTGACTTCTTTGATAAAATTTGTTTCCTTTTTTATTACAATTGGTTTAGTTTAAGTCCACATGTATAATCGTTATGTAATATTTAGTTTTTTTTTTCAAAAGTTGATTGAGCATGGCCGGTGGGATTCAAGAATGAAAGAAGAATTCACCTGTCCATTACCATTCATATTATAGAACCAATTTTTGAGTGGGATTTGCTCAAATTTTTTATGGGATTAAAGTGGTTTCTCCTTTAGAAAAAGTTACTTTAGACTTTTAGAAATAATTTTTGTACAAAAAATATTTGAATTTCTCCTTTGGCCAAAATAAATATATGAAAGTATTCCTTAATTTAGTAGTTGAACAATTAGGTTAAATGAATTGCAATTTCTCATATTGTTTACAATGATAACTCTCCTTAGAGGCAATTCCTTTATCTGCTACATAACTTAATGTTGTATCCACGTACCAAGACGAACATTCATTGTTTCCCCTTCCAACAAATTTGTTTCCCTTCTAATAGTCAACCAGTTTGTGGGTTGACAATGTGATTATATCATGCGTCTGGATCTGCCATAATCCTTCTAGAGCAGTCACTGCTGCAAACGTCCAACAACTATCACATTTGGAGGATATACATTGTCTCCTCCAAATGCGATTGTTGTTGGACATTTGCAATTGTGTATGCTATTGAAGGAATATGGCAAATCCAAACGCATAATTTGATCACAGTGGCAGTTTACGTGAACGTTGACCGTAGATTTATAGATTATCAAAAACTCTATGAGATTAACAAGAGGAACGTGTTTATGTGGCATTAGTAAATATGGTATACAGTGTATACCCCTCTCTGTTAGTTAATTAGTTCGTAAATACAAGTTTTTTACTTAAAATAGTTGGAACTTGAAAAAAAAATATGATGTATGCAGTAGTGGCATATGACGAAAACAAAAGAGTTGAGATTAGAGTTGTTTAGTAGGTATTGAACCTATCCTCTTGAATGAAAAAGTAGTGAATGGATTGCTTTTGGTATATTTTGACTTTTTTTAAGTAAATTAAAATTATGGCAAGTTTAATCAAATTAAAAGTACTATCACTTATTTTTGAAAGAAAAAAAAAATTGATGGGACAAAATTGGGGTTTGATATGTGCCCAACAGATTTTCTGATAGAGATTACGGCGACAATGGAATCTCCATACATGTAACATGGTAATCCAACAAAATTGCAATTCATTTAACCTAATTGTTCAACTATTAAATTAAGGAATAACTTCATATGTCTCTTTTGTCTAAAGAAGAAATTCAAACATTTATTGAAAAAAAACTATTTCTAAAAGTCTAAAATAACTTTTTCTCAAGGGTAAACCACTTTAATCCCATAATAAAAAAATTGAGACAAATAATCCCAGTTCCAAATCTTGTTTATTACACAACTTAACAAAAACTGAAAATTTCAAAGCCATCATCTTGGTTCTTACTCTATTACAACATACACAAAGTTGGTGTAGTGTAATGTAGATATACAGCACACACAGACAACAACAAAAAACACATCAGCTGCAAAGATTTGGTATACACACCCCACCATCTGGATTCTGTTGTTCTTTCCATATTCTTCCTGTGACTCTTAATTTCAGTTCCTTCCTATCACCACCAGAGAAAAATAGAGCCATATTTCGTTGAATTATGAGGCCGTCGTGACTATCTCGAACTTTACGGTGGCTATCACGGATACTCCGTGGTGTACCCTCCCAGATGAGTTTTCTTCCATTTGCTCCAACCTCAAGGCTATAGGTATAGTTCCGAGCCTCGTTCTCGTCTCCCATGAAACGAAGGAATGCCATGTAAACTGGAGCCATGCCTAGCTGGAAAGCTTCAAAGTGAAGGCAGAAGTATTGGCCAAAACAATGAAATACCTATCAAAGAAAAAATGGAAGTTGGAAAATAGAAGAATTATGTAGTGAGATAAGAATAAACTCAGTAGTTAATTATTGAACATGACACATCAGCAAAAATAAGTCAGTGACTCGTCAGCTCATTATTCACGGAATCATGTATTTGATGCAGTCACATGATCTTGACTGTCAGATCAAGATCAAACAGCTCATGTTTCAACTTAGGTAAATCGAGTTCAAAATAAAAAGTTGCACATTAGCCGTCCAATCTTGATCTGGTGATTGCGTAAATACAAGAAATCTATATTTGTAACGGCACATATGAACAAGAAAAGATATTGCAAGCACACTTACAGTGAGCATCCAAGTAGCATTCTCTACTTCACGCGGATTTGACTTCACATAACGATGGTTGAAAGTGCATCCTGTGTGCATGTCCACCTTATGATCGTCCCTCAAATGTGCAACGAGGAAATTAATATCGCCAACAGCAGAGCACTCTGATCCAGCATAAGGACAGGTGTACGGTCTAAAATTGCATACTGTCTCATGCTTCAGCTTGCTGTAGTATGGAAAGATTTCTGGACATCCAAGAGGGTAGTATTTGCAGGGTAACTCGAGTGACTCAGCAACCTTTTCCAGTGCCAGACACCTAATATCTCCAAGCTCTTGTCTACAAGTCGGACATCGATTGTGAACCCTTGTTTTACATGTGGAACACAATGTGTGACCGTTGTGGCACTGCAAGAAAGCTATTCGTTACTCTTCTCTTTTGCCTTTTTGGAAAATGCTGAGTTTTTCCCAGCATGTGTAAAGTTCCTACTAATATAAGTTTTAATCATGCTAATGTCAACTTACGAAGATGTCAAATGAGGAGGTAAATAAAGAAAAGAAATGCATATGTAAATATTAGGTAAAATTTGAAGGGGAAGAAGTAAAGTTTTTGGCCGATGATCACGCAGTCCCATCGCTAAAAGATCACCAAAAGCTGCGAAGTTTTTCATATATGCTCCAATTAGAGAAAAGGGCAAAGCATCGAGAGGATATGTGAAAATAAACCTTACTGGTACTACTTCATGTTCAAGGTAACCAAACATTAATTAAATAGAGACTATTGGTGATCTCAACCAGATACTTAAAACATAGCATTACAATTCAAAATTAATTGGGAAATTCACAAATCGTTAAGATAGGTTCACAACTCAACTCACAAAAAGAGCAAACAAGTTCAAAACTGATAGACAAGTCAACAAATCACAAGGTTCAAAATTACTTTAGGAAGGATGGTGGGACTGGGTTTCAAGTTTCAACTCATCAGAGTTGGGTTCCTTTTAAAGTTGCAATGGTTTGGTTAATGTTTTCTGGTTTGTGACTTCAATTATGCTGGGTTGAACTCGATACAACATTACTCACCTACTTTGTGAATGACTTCACTTTGGAATGTAAGATGCCGCTATTGAGTTAAGTTTATGCCTGCTGAAAGTTATTGTTTGGTGCAGTATGGAACCCTATAATTCAGCATTTATTATTTTTTTTAAGAGCACTTAACCACTGCAAATTTAGGCATGTCTAGGGGAAAATTACATTTTGTTATACAAATCCATGCTAGCCTTTACAAGCATATACGGGTCTTCTAAAACCCATATTGCAAGCAATTTAACTCAACTTTGATGCATAGAGTCAAATGTGTGTGGTTCTACAAGTTAAATCAAGAGTTCGATAACCATGGGCAATCCCTTACCCTTTTTATAGGAATACATAGACTCAATCCAAATAAATAGGGAAATTGGGAAACAAACTAGAAAGTAATTTAAAAACTAATCTTAAAAGATAATCTAAGGTACTCAAAGAAATAAAATGGTCCTGGGAAATAAACTAAGATACTAAGTATCTGATACTCCACGATAATATCAAAGATATTATAAGACAATTGATTATATTCAAACACTCTTTCAACCTGAAGTTTACTAAGCTTAATCTTGTTACAAATATACCTTTTGAAAGTGAATATGTAACAACCGACATAATCAGACCCAAAAAAAAATATCTTGTATAAACAAACAAAGAACGCCAGAACAATCAACCAATAATTTCATGCCGAAGAACAAACCGCCAAATAATCACCGTGTTCAGAGCCAAGCAGAATCATAATTCGTAATTTGCTAGAAGCAGTGGAATCGTCGTGCTATGTGGTGGAATCAGCGCTTCCATTACGATTGTACACTGCATATTCTGAGTTTTAGGTCGGGCCTGGTTTCAATGGCCCGGTTTTAAAAATAAAATAAAACTAAAAACGTTTCAGACCCACAAAATTTCACCGAAATAATTGCTGTAAATGACTGAACGGTTCCCACTATGTGATTAACTGTTGTAGCCTTCCCAATAAATACTTCTCCAAGATCAGTACTCAAGAAATTCTATTTTCTATATAAATTCCATTCACTCTTCTTTCCTCATACAGTCACAAATTCCAACAAATATACCGGGCCGTGTGACCTGACCAGGAAAACCCAGAATTTGCAGAACGTGAATAGCCGATTCCACCACCTAGCACGAAGATTCCACCGTTTGCTAGCAAATTACGATTCTACTTGGCACTGAACATGGTGATAGGGAGCAACATCGTAAAAGCGTACAATTCTAAGTGCTAGCAACCGATTTTGACTACCATGGTGAACAGTGTGTTGTTAACAACAATTGAACAACATGAACAAACAATGCGTAGTAAAATGCGTGAACAGTAACAGAAACAATGGCAAAGAAGGTTCTCAAACACCCCATCAAAAGGTGCACCCACAGGCTAAAAGTGGTTCAAACAAACCAGAAGGGGAAACAAGCTCAATGAGACCAGATGCGCCAAGATATTTCTCAGGCAAGGTGGCGCACATGTCTGAAAATTGTGGAGCGTGTGGGAATGCATGAAGTAATCTAATGGTAAAGGGTTTAGGCTGATCTGTGAGTGGCATACCCTCCGATGTAGTTGTTGGCCTGAAATTTGCCACTCAACAGCGGAAGACAGTGATCAACAGAGGCAGACTCTGATACAATGTCAATAACCAACTGTCCTAAAAGCTTGAACTGTAGATAAAGGCACTAAAAAAATGGTTTTTTATCGAACATATGCCCTCACGCAAGAGCTTTTTGAGGTACAAACAATGCCCAGACCAGCCAAACATGTGAAACTCAGCTTCATTACTGAAACATTGAGAGTAATAAGGATTGCACTCCAAACCCCTTGGTCAAATAGGCGTTGAATACCACGTCAATAACCAACACTATTAAAATCATAAAGCTGTTAGGTTAAGTTTCAAATGTTTTATATCTTACAATTTTCAACCCAAACCAAAGCAATACGCCTAAAACGGTCATGACATGACATATGGTTATTGCATATCACCCTGCTAAAGACATACTACAACTCTAAAGCATTTTCAACCTGGAGCATTTTAACAAGCTATACGGAACCGAGATTCGCTACAACTTATGTGTACCCTTCATCTCAAGAGATTGGACAATATCTTGTTAACTACTTACCAAACTTTTGACAAATAGTTCATTGCTTCAAAGAAGAATATGTAAATCACCCTACAACTATATGACAGAAGCCTGATCTTTATCGAACCACAAGGACTAAATAGTAGCACTCCAACTGATCAATTTTCAATTATTAAGCACAAAGTAAACATTAAGATGCAACAAGAATTTTTCCTTTGCTCAAAGATTTCTCTATAAAACAAATGTCAGTTTGGAATTTGGCAATGTTGCAAATTCCTTGACTAAAATCCAAACCTAACATTGCTAGTATAAGTAACTACTATAATTGTAAGCATTTTTATTAGACAAATTTTAGCCAGTTCCTTAAATGCACTTATTAAGCATTTGAAAAGTCCAGATTATTAGTAGAAATGTTGCCGATAATAAGCTTAAGTGCCATCCTTTGAACTAAATAAATAATTGCTAATTTTAATTCCTTAACCAAAACTCGAAGAACAGTAGTTAGCAGAACTGTGCGGGATGAATCACCAGTGGTAATCTATATATCCCATTTTGGCTTGTTAAAAAAAAAAAAAAGTAGTTAGCAGAACCCTTTCACTAATTCTAAATTCATAAATCAGGTGCATCGATTATGATCAACCTAGATTGCTAATTACACAATAATGTAAACTTCAAAACCAAATTCAGGACATCTTCATCATCATAAGCCCCAAAACAACTCAATAACACTACAAAGCATTAAAATCTACCAAACAAGTGACAATAACCATACAAAAACAACCCTAACATGCAACCAACCACATAAGCAAAAAACACAAACAAAATCAAAATTATGTGCAGACAAAGCAAACCTGATGAATTGGAGGATACATTGAATTGGTACAAACAGGACATTCCAACAACTCATGAACACTTGTAGCAGGAGCAATAGCAGTAGAACCAATAACATTAACACCATGATTATTGTTTCCTCCATTACGAGGTTTCAATGAAGAAAACTCTGAGTGATGATGATGTTGTTGATGATGTGGATGAAGAATACGATGTTGGATCTCATCTTCATCCATTCCATCCGAAGATGAAACACACTCAATACTATCCAAATCCATTATAACAAAAAATAATCAACCAAATCAAAAACTAAAACATACCCAGATTTCAAAATAAAAAATTAAGAAATACCCAGATTTCAAAATCGAAAATTTCGACGTTTTTTATCTAGGTATTTCTCTCTCTCTCTCCCCTCTTTCTCTCTCTTCAATTTTCTTCTTTTTTCGTCGTATTTTTTGTGGGAAAAATTTTATGAAGAAGAAAAGGAAAATAAGAGAAGGAAGATGAATATTGTAATCATGGGTCGATGAAAAAAATGGATTTTGATGAACAAAACATCAATTATGAAAAAGAACAGAACATGTTCTTTTCTTTGTGTTCTTTCTCTTTCTCTCTCTTACCGAGTTTGAGGTTGTCTTGTGAGAGAGAAAAAACAAGAACCGTTGGATTATGATGATTTATTGATCTAACGGTGGATGGCTTTTGTTTTGGTTTTTATTGTAATAAATAAAGATTAATTAATACTAAAATTGAAAGGTTTTGAAACTGACAAAAAGTGGTGTTTGAGAAAATGAATTTGTAACGATTTTGGTACAATTTCAACTACTTAGTGTACACGTGTACATCATGATGGTGGTCTGATGAGAACAATAAATTTGATTTGATTTAACAGTTCATTCTTTTCTTTTTTTTTTTAGAATAA
>Ga0228710_1004734_pt1 | contig 21411 bp, 6 predicted proteins | sample MedpolnodulmetaG_FD_177995 | JGI IMG/M metagenome (GOLD analysis project Ga0228710, IMG submission 177995) | Root nodule microbial communities from Medicago polymorpha collected in Santa Monica, California, United States - pink nodules | ecosystem: Host-associated > Plants > Roots > Nodule... | reverse complement strand
TTTTCTTTTTAACAATCTCATTGTTTTGTTGAGTCATAGTTTCAATCAACCATTTCTAAATTCGAAAATTATGGTCCTTCAATATTTAAATTCACCAAAATTTTATCATTGAATTTAAAGCTTGTTTTATTGATGTGTCTTGTCGAACAATGAGCCGACAAAATCCATTGGTACATGAAGTGACAATGCATGTGTATATCAATTTACATTTTTTATTTAGATTAATAATTTGGGTGTAAAATGTAAACAAGATGGTATGATCCTTATTAGGATAGGGTTTACACTATCCAAATGATTTTCTTTCAAATTGCACGAATTAAGGAAATAACATATCAATTGGTAGACAAAAAAGCTCCAAAATGCACCAACGAAGTTTCCTACTCCCGTACTCATAATGTTTTTGCCATACAAGCTTATACGAGTATATATTTTTTTTTTGTCGAGAAGTACAATTAAATTAAATTAAAATTAAAGATAGAAAGTTGTATAACTCGTTATTCACCAATGCATGGGCTAATAAATAAAATAATGTATGAACTCAAAATATATCAATTTTAACTAACTTCACTATACTCTCTCAAAAAAAAACTTCACTATACATTGTGAAAAAAAAAGCTATATAGCATTCTAAAAATATCATTCCATTAATGTTATCATATAGTAAACCAAGATCTTCCATAAAAAATTAAATGAAGAAAAATGGTAGTTTGATAAATATAGTTACTAACATTACAGTACATTACATCAAGAAAATCTAATGGAGTTAATTAACATTCTTCTTCTCAAATACTAGAGTACATATTTAGAATTACCGAAAATATAAAAGTGGAAATTCTAGTAGTGGTGTACCAAAAAGAAAAAGAAATTCTAGTAGTACTACATAAAAAAAAAAAAAAAAAACTTTTCCAAAAGTTAAACTTATGATTAGGAAAAATGTGCCTTCCTTAATCCCTATAGCCACCTTTGTTGCTTAAGAATAAAGACTAATGAGTTGTCTATTCACTTTCCTCTTTTAAATTTTCTTTTAAAGATACTTTTATCAACATGACAATATCTAAGAGTGAGGTACACAATACCCTTCATGTGCCACCCCACATTGAATAAATTCTCAATTTCCATGGAAATTGAAACAGACATTGAATGTTAAGTAAAGTTGTGAAGTTAACAAACCAACCATCTTCCACTATCCCAACCTACACGCCACTCCAAGTCCTATAGGAAGGGAGGAATAATATTTCCTTTCTCATTCTTTATAATCTCAAAAAATAAAGGTAATCTTTCTTCTTCTTCTCCTTGCCATGCAACTTTGAAATTGCATAAGGTGTGGTTTTATAGTTTAAAAAACAAAAAATAATGTTATGGTCTTAATATCACTTGCTACATTGTTAGGGTTCTATGTTTTGGTTTGAACTTGAACCTTTGATGCTGTGATAGATTATTTGTTTTAATTTAATTATCAGGAAGTACATGCAAGGATGAAACATGGTGCATTTTTTATTGTTATTTTATAAATAAATAGTATTTGATTGATAATATTGTTGTATCAAAATGGCATATCATAACTTTGATATTCTAATTTTTTTTTTCTCCAAAAGATGATAATATATATTTTATATACTATTCAGTAATTTTTTTTTAATTTATCTGAGGAAAATCTGGCTTCTGTCTGAAAGTTTTCCTTTATAATAGCCCTGATTTTTTTTTTATTAATGTCTAATTTTTTTCCTAGTAGAGGTTGGCATTTTTCTTCTTTAATTATTATTTTTTTATATAGGAACCATGGAAGGGAGAATTGGACTTTTGTTTATTGTGGTACTAGGTTTTGCTCTGGCTTGTGATGCAAGAGGACTTGCAAACCCTTGGAGCATCATTGCTGCAAACTCCGCCTCTTCTGGTAACATTCTTTACTGTTATTGATATCATTCTTGTTTGCAATATTCTGAGTCTTCAATTTATTAGTGAATATTGGTGAAGGAGCAAAAGTTTAAGTAAATGCATTCTGTTATGCTCGAGCGCTTACCCACTTATCAGTGAATATGAGTCGCAATCAACGAATAAGTAAGCTTAGATTTGATTAAAATTAAGGCATAACAGTTTCTAAAATGAGATAAATGCCAAAAGAATGGGATGGAATATGGAAAACTAATAAGTCTTGGTAACATGTTATATGCTGGTCCCATAAGATTCCTCCTATGGTGAGGTCCATGGAAGATTCAGATCCGTTTTGAATCTATTATAGGTAGTCTTACCTTGCATTTGTAAAAGGCTGATTTTACAACTCAAACATCAGACATTTCTGGTTACACGGTAGGCCGCTCCTTCAAATTCTCTCTGTAACAATAATGAAGAAAATAATTAGGTATAAATGTATATTGCTGATTTTGTCTGTCAATCATACGGCTAAGACAGTGACTTGATCGATGTTGATTCAACAAAAATAAGAGAAAACGAACATAAGAGGAGTTTTGAGGCATTACTATGTATTTTTCTTAACTTTTTGTCGAACCAGAACTGATTGAGTCCCTCATATTCGTGTGACGAGTAAGACTATGAGGGTATGAGCTTCTAGATATGAGAAGTAGCACCAATTGTGTCACTGTCTCATTTTTTAGGATGAATAATATTATGAGTTCTGCGTATGAGGCAACATCAATTGTTATTAGACTTTCAAACCATTTTCAAACATCGGTTCCCCGTAAACCGTACATGACACTTCCCCACCTTAGACATCACTTTAAATCAAAGATAAGTGTGGGAAGTTTCTGGTTTCTACTTTGTAGTTTAGAGTCATAAAAACATGATATTTTTGTAGGATACATTAATAAGTGATTTTAAGTTACCAAACGTACAAAATTAATTGACATTGTTGTGGGTGTGCTCTAAGTTCTAGGCATGTCCTCAAATTAGATATCTATGTCAGGCTTAACAGGGGTCTTAAAGTCTTCAACAAGATGACTGGTAATATGACCTGGAAATCCACATCCTTCATACCTAAAACTGCTTGATGCATTCTTTAAGGACTTATGGGAAGTGAGATATGGATATTTCTTGTACTCTGTCTATGATTTGATAGACAAGATGATATAAGAAATTTATGGGATGATTTTAAGTGACAACAGATGGCCGTCGACAAACAAACCTGTGCAGTTTGGCCACCCATCACTGTGCGAGGACAGGGCGATGATATGCAGATATATCGTGAATACAAGGGAATAGACAGTATTTCCCCCTTAGTTTATTATATTGTTTATATTGAATGATTTCCTATGAATAGTTGTTACATATTTATCTGAGAAACCTGGTCTTGTTGTTATAATCTGAACTCATGATCTGTCCACCATGTTATGACAGAAAGCAGATTCCTAGAGTTCAAATTGTGGCTTATGTGGTTCTTGTTGTTAAGTTGATTATGAATATAAGAATGTGTAAATGAGTACGAATGAGATTATTATAGTTGACTACTATTAGTCCTAGGCTTGATCACACGCACACGCGTGCACACACACACATAAATATAGACCCTCTTTTCTTAGACATTTACTGCAAAGTAAAGGTCTACATACCAATTATTAAGAAGTCTACTTTTGCATTTCATACATATGCATAACAAAATTTGTGAAACCTTGCAATGTTAGTGTGATTTATTGATTATGATCTACTAGGTATAGAAGGTACATTAATGCTTAGTATATATTGAGGGTAAACTCCTATATCATTGATGTTGATCGGATGCAATGAATTTATAGTATGTGATATGGTTGCAATATGATGGGGACCAAATATAGGAGGAAAATTTAGTAGGGAATAAAACTTAGATGAGAAGTACTTTGTAGGGACCAAAACATATTTCAACCCTATAAATTGTAAGCACCCATTTGCATTGAACATTGCTGATTGAGTTGCTTTGACCAATTAGTCTCTTTCATGGGTTGTAGGACTTTGTATGACATTATTACGAAATTTTTCCTCTAAACTTTACTAATGAGCTAGAATTTCATCTATAGCTTTTTTACTATAAATTTTTCCGGATCAAATTCTATAGTATAAGTGATTGATTCATAAAAGTCCTCTCTTGTTAACTTTCTCTGTGTTTGGGTGTCTAGTTTAATTAAGTGCTTGCTCATAAGCTAGTTTTGGGACCTTTATTATAAAAATATAAATCTAAAACAACTTATTGACATATCATAAGTTATTTTTTATATGTGTGTCCTAACACTAATATAGCTTATATGTCATGAGATATACCAAACAAGCTATTCTAAATGCTTCATTAGTACTAAACATGCCAATTTGTCAATAAAATAAAACCGATATGAAAGGCTTTGATACTTGCAAGAATATTTCTTTGTTAAATACAGTTTGAAATGCAAATGTGGCATGCATAATTCATTTTGTTTACCTTTCTTCATGCTGCAGAACTAGGCAGAATACCAGATGTGTGTGCACTTTGTGAGGAATATACTACCAAAGCACTTGATTATATAAATGAAAACAAGACTCAGAGTGAGATCATTGATATTCTTCATAATACTTGTCACCAGCTTCACACTTTTGAGAAGAAGGTTGGTAACCTTTTGTATCTTGTGTTTTGGTTTCGGTACTGTTCTCAGTCGTTGTGATGACCTATGTAGCACTGACACTTCAAAACGAAACACGCCCAATATCCGACATGTGTCAATGTCGGACACTGACACATGTGATATCATTCAATTATTTCATTTTCTCAAATTATTAATGGTATTGGCGTATTTGTATCAATGCCGTGTCTAGCGCTGGTGTTTGTGTCAGTGCTCCATAGGTGATAACCAACTTTAAAGGATGCATATTGTTAGGATTTTAAAGAGTGCATAAGTGAATTAATCACTTTTTCTGAATTTTACAGTGCATCAACTTGGTGGACTATTATCTGCCACTTTTCTTCTCAGAAATGACCTCAGTTCAGCCTGGAGATTTCTGCAATAAGGTCAATCTCTGCCAGAACATTGCTAATTTTTCCTTACAAGTTCAAGAAAATACATGTGAGTTTTGCGAAGAAACTGTTTCATCACTATTGGATAAGATAAAAGATCCTGACACAGAGGTTAGTTATCTCATCTTGGTGCCAAATTAGACTATCTTTTATCTATGAAAATCTATGTTTTGCTGCCAAATGAAAAGATATTTGATAATATTAATATATAATATATCATATCAAAGTATATGTACAATATTTTAGTACATTGATTTTGGCCATCTTTGTTTTGACCCCTCCATTGGCTTAATCCTACTTCCAACTTTGCTTGATCGAAATTACGTTTTGTGGAATGAAATGCTTACCTTTTTTTTCATTTTAAAATTTCAGCTGGAGATAATTGAGATACTACTGAAAGTGTGCAATTCAGTGGATAAGTTTGGCAGCAAGGTAAGAAAAATCTGAGAATTTTCCACAATTTTCTGATAATTCTATACTAATCGCACCTTCTCGAGAAACAAATTCTACTACTACAATTATCTTCATATACTATAAGGAATAATTTTTGGACCATGAAAAATGGTTGTCAATTCTATAGACTCATTAGAAATTTTGTAAGTACTATGTATGCATAAAAATGTAATTTACCGAATCAACCTTTTTTTTTCATCTACTGATTTAGTTTTTTTCGTTACGCCCAAAATGTTTGCAGTGCAAGAAGATTGTTCTAGAGTATGGTCCCTTGGTATTTGAAAATGCAGAGAAATTCCTGGAGAAGACAGATATATGCACTGCATTACATGCTTGCAAGGAATCAACAGTAGTACTTGAAAAGTCCTTTCTTTCTGACCTCTTAAGTATCTTTTATGGAAACAATATTTTTATCAGAATGGTGCAATTGCTGAAGATTGCTCTATTTTGAGACACTACTAATGTAAAGTATTTTATATTATTGGCACATCATAAAAAATGTTAGTTTCTAAGAAGTGCTTGTGAGATAGTCAAACTTGTTTAATGCATTATTGAAGTCAACCTAAGTTAAATTTTCAAAGATGTTATCCATATATATATATATGCTTATGATGTTCATTTTGAAAGCACATGATATTGATACTTGTTTCAGAATGAATTTCAAATTACTGCTGTAAAAGTTCAAATATTTTTGCTCAGTCTTTGTGTAATTTTGAATGCTTTGCTTGTGTTGCAATTCTTTTAGTCCCAAATTAAAAGAAATAACTTCTAAAAGTGATTCAAACTAAATTACTCTTGCATCAATAGCCAATTAGTGTTTGAAAAGAATAAGGCAGAATTTTCTTAACTTTTAAGCAAATAAAGAAATGAAAAGTGCTCACTGAAATCAATCTTGCCCTAAATCCACACCAGTTTTAAACATCGAAAATGTCAAATCGGTTGCGAACATTAGCGACTAGTGATTTAGTGATGTTTCCCAAATCAGTCTAATTTGGTCACAAACTTATTTAATGACCGTTTTAGAGACCGATTATAAAATTTGGTCGTTAAATCAGGTTGCTATGGAGAGTGAAATAATTTTGTCGCTAAATAGTAGGTTATGTTTTTATGTCCGGAGTCTTTTGTACTTTTCCATTTTATTCTTAATTCCTTAAAATAAAATACAATTGTGTTATTTGAACATCAAAATATAAACATCATATGTGACATTGTATATTCGAATCGCTGGGTATTGGGGCCCTACATTTGTGGAGAAAAGACCAAATAAGTTATGTAAGTGGAGAGATGTCATATTAGGGTTGAGAAGAGTGTTTTTGGTGAGAAGAGTAACCATCAAAAGAGAGAGAAAAAAAAGTGAAAGTCAATCCTGCTTTTCTCAAGTCTTTTTTTGGTAAAACATAGATTGTGGATTCGTTAACCGCTGGATCAGACTGGTTTTTGGAGAGCAAGTTCGCAACACCCGGGTCTTCCTTTTCTTGTTTTCATTTGTAGTTTTGTTGTTTTGGCTAGTTATTGGCACTGTTTGTGTATCGTCTTTTGAGAGTCTCTTGTGTCCATATTTGATTATAGGGGAGCTATTTCATTGGTGTGGATAACTTGTAGTTTTTACCCTTACATCGAGAGGTTTTTCACTTTAAAATATCGGTGTTCACTTATGTCTTTTATTTGCTTTCTCACTTTTGTCCTTTATTTGCTTTCACTGTTGCCATTATTTAGATTCTTGTAAGTTTGAGGAATTTTTATTTCCGTTGCGCATTGGTGTGTTACCATATTTATGTGTTAATTTCCCATCATGAAAACTTGTGTTTTTTGACATTCATGATTACACTACTAAAAAAACAAAAATTAGTGAGGGATATTTAGTGAGGGAAAACGTGAAATCCCTCTCTAATTCCGTCACTAAATTTTGCGACTAAGGAATTTGTGAGGAATTTCATTTTTTCCGTCACTAATTTCTCTCGCTAATTTTGTTTTTTCTAGTAGTGTTATTATCTTGACGCGTTTTGTTTAAAAGTGTTTATATATATACATATTACTTTTTTGTGTGGTTGATAGATGAAATGACAATCATTATAAACTCATACACATACATGAATGTGTCGGGGTTTGAGCCCCTTCCGACCTAACATAAACTCCCTCTTACTTTTTATCTTCTACAATTTAAAAACATTAGAAAGACACATCGTCGAAATCAAAATTTTTAGGTCGACAAATCATTCTCAACAAATGTGTGGTACCACAAACTTCGGAATCAACTGCCATGATATAGATTTTAAGACGTAGCACTAATACAATATTTCCAAGTGTCAAACAATCAACTGGAAACAAACGAGCTAGATAGTGATAGCACACTACTTTGTTTTCCTCCTCTAATTTTACTTCCTACAATACCACTAACTTTTTCTTGACCTATAAATGGATAATGGATTGGAAAGCAACATTACGTATATAAATCCCCCTTCCTTAATTTCCAGGGACCACCTATACCTCCATATGCAATGATATTTCATACATTATAGTTGTGCAAATTGTGCTAAAATTAATTTGAAGTTAATAACAAAGAAAAATATCCAGTTAGGCATAACTTGTGTATTGAGTTTGTGACATGTACATATCATGAGGCAACAGCATTATTTTCAAGAATAAGGTAGAGGAGACATTTTTTCTTTCATGTTTTTTGATGTTTCTTGTCTCCATTTTATGACTTTTTTTTCAAAAAATAAACAAAATTCTTTCTCTCTCCTTTGCATTGAATGGTGGAGGTTTGATCGGATTCTCGTTTCATATGAGAGGATCCATTCCCTTCGAGACCATACCTGTAGTACCCAAGGCTGACGAAGGCGGGGAGTGGTCACCGGTGCACAAGACATGACAATGTGCGGCTCCCGACAACTTCTAGAGGAATCAAATCACATCGGAATGAGAGGGATCCTGAGGCCATGCAGGTATGAGACTGCATGGTTAAAGGAAGGCTTATAAGAATTGTTGGGTATTATCTATATCAAAGAGATGCATCTTCATTTTGGTAGCCCAAACCATAAGAACTCCACAATTAAGCGTGTTTGACTTGGAGTAGTCTTTGGATGGGTGACCTACTGGGAAGTTTCCCGGTAAGCATGCGAGTGAGGACAAAACACGCTGAAAAAAACTCGTGTTGGACTGTAGGATCAGTCGGTAATACTTAAAATCATCTGAGATTTACAATACCCATTAATGCTGACATGTATATTAAAGGGACAATTTGATTTGAGATGTTCACCATATATATTACTCTCTCATTCTCATATGAGCTAATCGTCTAATCTTAGCATGTGATTATCACATCATCAAATTACTTGTCAATCGATTATTATTCACATCTAAGTCTCCCTCTCATTCACATCTAGAAAAAGAAATGATTCCAACTTCTGCATGTTGCTTCTTTTAACAAATGAAAATCTAAAGGGAAGGTGTGTAACGATGAACGTGCATTATATAAAAGAATGTCATTTGGTTTGACTTTAGTTCACTTTGATGTATGTGATCCATCACAAATTCATATGAAAGGTGGATCAAAATATTATGTCTCATACTCATCTATCAAAAATCAAGTGATTGTATTCAAGTGGTTAATGAGTTCTATTAAAGGACGTCTCGCTTGGAAGAATTCAAGTTCGATTCTAGAATAATTTTTTGTCAGACTTTACTTACCCCGTGAACAAACTCTTGATTACTAAAGCATTCTTCCTTTAAAAATCGGAGGCTTATAATAAAAAATATTAAGTCTTTATAAAAAGTGAAATAATAATATGCGCCTTTATATAAAAAAAAAACATCGAGCTAAAGGACGAGGAATTAAAGGTATTGGATTCAAACTCCAATGAATAAGAAACTAATATATCAATTAATTACTAACATTTTTTTTCCGTCACAAGCCACTAGCTTAAATTCCATAAAAGAGTGCAACCATTAACAATGAAACCCAACTTTTGAAATTAATTATAAATATAACAAAAAATAATAATTTGTAAACATGAGCAGCTGCAATACTTTACTTCAAAACATAAAATTCAAAGTGATAAGTGATCAAACCCTATTCTGATACATGACGCATATGTGAGCAACTATACACTTTTTTAATTCATATTCTTCTTTTCAAACAAAAAAAGTACATTGAACCAAATTTTCTAGTTTTTTTTTAATTTGCCAGTAATTTATTTTTGGAAACTGCCAATGTTTACTCGTATTAGGAGTGGTTTAATTGTTTTAATCCAAAAGTTTGACTGTAGAGACCAAAGAAAAAAGAAGAAGAAGAAGAGGAAACAAAATTGGTGTTGCCGGAATAAATGAAATTTGAAAAGCTTAACAAAGTGTTTATTTGCAACGTTAATGAGGATAACAATATAAGTACAAAAAATTAGGAATCATTGAATAATCCCAATATAATCATATTTCATTGACTAATTAGGGGTAGTATTATAAATTCATATTTACTAATCAACCCATGTTTCAATTGACGTGTCACGTCTTAACCTCTTACACAAGTTAAAAAATTCTATTTTTATTATTTTTTTGTCTAGTAGCCTAGTGAATAGAACTCACACAATTAAACGTGGGATGTCTGCGGTTCGAACCTCGGTCCCTGCATAAAAGATGATCTATTTTGAACGGTGTTTTACAATTTTAAAGATGTGCAATATTTGCCAATTCGCAAAAATGAGATTTTTTTTTACCAATGCTTACAATTTCTAATATAAATTTAACAATTTGATTTTTATTTCTTAGGTATGAGTATTGTCATGTTGCATACAGCAATTTTTTGAAGATGAGCAAACATTCTTAAAATAGTTTGGTCTTTATTGTTTTATTAAAAAGTGGTAGGTTTAATAGATAGAGTTGAGTTTGCTTAAAATAGTTGATTTTAAGCAAAAGTAAAGGTTTCTAAAACTTTGTATTTACATTGATGTACTTATCCTTTTTTTTTCTTCCTGGTTTCCACAAATTCCCTTTGTTAGAGGTAGAGTATTGTTTGTGATATCATATAACGCTAAATATAGATGTCTCTTTCCTCTTACATATGAATATTGATTCATTGCCTAAAAAAAAGAATATTGATTGAACATGTCGTGCTAATCTCCCTTTTTTTGGGTATGAATGTGTGCTTATCCTTAGGTTGCTCATCTTCTAGATTTGGACATTTACTCTATTTGATTTGATAGTATATTTTTTGTAAAAAGGATTAGGATGCCTCGTAATATTTTAACAATGTATATATATTTAGTTGTATAAAATTAGACTTTAATGAATATGCACGGTCAATGTAAACTAATTTTACACAGTTATCCGGTGAAACACTTCGTTTTATGTTATGGCGCTAATTTCAAAATATTTTTACAAAAGTGGTGTGATGTGAAAAATAGAGAATTTTCATTGTGAAATAATTGAAGTTGACAAATATAACAATGCATGTATATCTTTAAATCCAAAAAAAAATATTCGATCAAATGATTTTTTTCCGCTCCTCTGTTTTTATCTTGATTTATTTTATCTTTTAACAAAGCTTTCTTTTTTTTATTATCCAATTTGTTTTTTGTATTTTGTTCAATTTTTTTTCAATGTTAATGTGTTAGTTGTTATATTATTATCTATTCTTTTTTGCCAAAATTTGAACTTCAACCTTTCACTCTTCAACTCCTTTAATCTTTAACTAAAATGAGTTGAACTACCCAAACCCTTCGATGTTTATCCAATTGAATATTTATTCTTTTTTTTTTAAAAGTTGTTGTTGGTTTAGTGGTCAACACATACTAAAATAAACGCACACGAAAAAGGAGAGTGTGGTGATCTAGGTATTTACGTAAAATGTTCTTACAACCAAGCCACTAAGTTGTAAAAATGGGGAAAATAAAAAATTATATGGAAAAAAGAGTTACAATTAATTTTTTTTTGAAATGATAATTTTATTTTACCTCAAAAAAAATATTGTTTTTTTATATTTAATTTCCATTAAGGAAATTATTTTTATAGAAATCAAATATTAGTTTATTCTTTCAATAAAATAAAATATTAGTTTATACTTTATAGAACAGTTTGCGCATAATACAATGATATTTAAAAATTATCTTAAAAACTAAAGGATTTTTTTTTTTGAGGGAGAAAAACTAAAGGATTTTTATATTTCAATCTAATATGTTTCATTTTCTGAAATAATTTTTTACTCATGTTTCATTAGTTAATACCGAAAAATCTTTATTGATATTTTTAATTTTAATTGTAAAAATAGATCAAAATTTTATCTCAGAAACTTTAATGAAAACTCCAGTTGACCTGTCCCACTATATGGATAAAGACTATCCAAAGCCATTTATTAGGGTTTCTAGAGATATTTCATGAAGTTAATCTTTATTTTGTCTATTCATTGATTTCATTCGTTTATATAGCATGTGATTAACTTTCATTTATATAATTAATAAAAAACTTTTTAGAGGTATAATTTATTAAGATGAATGATCCTAATGATATCATGATGTGAAATATATGATTATTCTTCACGGAACGTGCCAAATTTCGGTAATGTTGTGATAAGATTGGTGATATTCTCTTTTAAGAAACACATTTTTTTTTTTTGGTACAAAAAAACTAAACAAATGTCCTTGATGTGAAGGGATAAGCTCTGATAATAGTGTTTCTGATTTGCATTGTTGTCGTTATTCTTAATAAACTTCATTTCATACTCGGATTAGTTTTTATTTATTTATAAATTGTGTAAAAGATGAAAAGTATTCAATTCTATTTAGAAGGTCCTCGATTTGATGCTGTCAGTAGGTACAAGTATTCTCGCAATCATACATCAGAAGTTGTTCGATCAAAATCAGACAATTCAAAATCAACTCGGCATTTTTTAATAGTAGAGTAAAAATCAAAATTTGTATTTTCTAAATTGTTAGATTTAGATCAGACCGCCACCAATGTTTTGACTCCATAAAAACATTGATGACAAAGAATCTTATTTCATTTAGTAGTGACTATTATCCGCTACGATTCATCGAATACACATAATATATATCCTCTCAAATGAGTTTTCTTTAAACACAAAAATGAAAGATAGAACCCTTAATTATTTTGAATCTCCTACCTTTCAGATCAACCACATTTTTAATCATATCTTACACGAGACGGGTATTTACTGAATATTAATATTTTAATGGATAGAAAATCACTTCATATATTAATATTTTTTTGGGTAATTGCAAATAAAAAACTGCATATTTCCACTTTTTCTATTATCTATTTAATATATATTTATAATATTTCTTTTTTATGACACAGAGACATATAAGAAAAGTACAAATCAAACGTTAGTTTGAGATATAGTCTAGATTTGATATGATTAATTTAAAAATTCATGTTTGTGGAATTGAGTTAAGCACAAAATGAAACAAAAGTAGAAAATATCACATTAGCAATGAACAATGTTTTGTTCGCAACTATCAAAATATGATCACAACAACATGATTTATTATCCATTTTTTTACCTAGGGGTGGATAACAAGTCGGATTGGCGGGAGCACCAGACAGTTCAATCTGCGAGCAGAGTTATGAGACCTAAACTCGGCCATTTTTAGACTTCGGATTGGACGGATCGCATGTTACGGTTTAGGACGGGTTAGCCTATTTTAAGAATAAGAAAGTTTTGAGAACCAAAACGAAAACCAATAGAAGAAAAAAAAAACTAGTAATGTCTTTTTCACACCCTCGTTTAGAAAACAAAGAATTACAAATCCAAATCTTATATGTTCAGATCTCATGTCAAATCCCATATTTCAGAATGATAAAATAAAAACGCAAGCATGCTTGAAGGAATGAAACTGGAAGAAGAGAGTTGAGAGAAGACTATTTTGATGTTTGAATGTTGCACACAATTTTATTCAAACGAGTTAAGACCACCGGAATTCTTTTCTCTAGTGTGGAAAATGTAGTGTCTGTCGGCCACATAAAAAACATAGGAAACAAATATTTAACTTTAATGCAAAAATCTCCCTACACAGAAATTTATTTTACTATATTTAATTTGTTCTAAAAACAAGTAATTCATATCAATAAAATGTATATGTGGTCTATAATTAAAAAGAAAACAGAAACAATGTATGGTCACTCTCTAGTGGGAAACAACAATAATACGTAGATACGTAACATAAAACATGAACACCTGCGTTCAGCTGCGACGAGGCTTCATATGCAATGTGTCAATCCATGATTTGTTCTTTGTCGTGAATCACAAGATTGTGAAGTTTCATTGTTTGTTTTTGTCCCACCAATCAAACAAGCCAATTTTGTTGATTCTTCATTATTTCCCTAACTTAATTAAATAGAAAATTATGTTATATTTACCCTTTTTTTTTGAGTGATGATGAATCAAATTAATATTTTGCTCGGTGTGTTAGCTAAGCACTACTACATGATCGATGTTGATGATGAATAATACATGAGCATTATGACCGTCCATGTGAGCTTTGATTTAAAGGGATATTGGATAATATATGCAGATGCCGACAAATATTTATTGTTATCTTAATTCTTTATTATTAAAAAAAGTAGAATATGATGGCTAAATGGACGTTGAAGGGGCTCCAAATAAGTTGGCAAATTAGGTGAATAGTTTGTCCTTAATTAGACACTACTAGAAAAAGCAAAATTAGCGAGGAAAATTAGTGACGGAAAAAATGAAATTCCTCACAAATTCCTTGGTCGTAAAATTTAATGACGGAATTAGAGAGAGATTTCACGTTTTCCCTCACTAAATATCCCTCATTAATTTTTGTTTTTTAGCAGTGAGATTAGATTAAACTTTGCTTCAAAGAATACTATAAAACTTGCTATAAAAAAATAACATAAATATTTTATTTGAATTTATTTGATGGAATCATGGTTGTTGATATGCTTCCACTTTGAGCAATTTTATATAGTTTTGATGCTAAATATCTTTGAGCACTTGAATATTTAATTGTCAACAAGGCTACAGCTTCTGTTTTTAATTAAAAAGAACTCATCCTCATCTTTTCAACCTCATCTTATTTTAACTTTTTCAAAATGTGCTAATATTTGAGTTTAATTTAGTGCATGTTTAGATCTTAGTTTTGTATAGTCTCATTTTATTGCAATCTTTAATTGCTATTACGGATAAACTTTACTGTAAACGATATCTTTAATGTGCTTCAAGCATATGTAATGGTATACGTGAAAGTTTAAGATGATAATATTGATTACATAATTTTTGTTAAAATAGGTTAAAAATGGAGATTCAGCATGGTTTCTCAAAATTTTCTCTCGAATCAATTTAGTTCTCGACAAAAAATAAACTCATATTATATTGTGTCTTCACTCGTACTTTAATTAAGATACCATCTTATTAAAAAAATGTTATAAAATTTATGCTTTTACTGGTAAGTTTTTTTATAGTACTATGTATTTCATCAAAATTTAATAAAAATCTATATCAGCATTTTGTGAACTTGTTTTGGAAAACGAGTCAGAGTGATTTGATACATTGACTCTTAAAATGAGAAAACGGCGATCAAAGAAAGCAAAACAATTTCTATAAATAACGGTAATAAAATCAAACAATATTAATATAAAATCATTTGCTTTTAATTTGGACGATACAAAAAATAATGTCAATAAATAATAATTAAAACTATACTTTTTTAAAAAAAGTTTAAAAAAAATCAACAATATCTGGCCCTGACAGAACTAAACGTCACAATCATAATTGCCACGAAGTTAGAGCCCAAGGGTTATAAGAACAAGCAACTAACGCGTCCCTTGTTTTCTCAAACAACGTTAAAACTACAAAACTTTTTTCTCTCTATTCTTGTTTTGTTTATTGCCACTTTTTTTCTTCTTAGTTACACATTTTGCAGCTACTAACAAATGAATAAATAATTCTTCTAAAGATTCAAACACTTGTCAGTTTTCTTCTTTGTTCTTCAGATCTTTACTCTGCACCATATAAGGTAATTTTAAGTATTTTGCTTTTTTTTTTCTTTTTTATGAAGCACGGACACGTACACTTCTATGCTTGGATTGACAGTGAATTTAAAATAATGATAGTATGTGACATCGCGACCAAAAATATATTTTTCAGCTTGAACAAAATCATGGTGTCACGTGATTTTGTCAAATTCATTGTGATTTCTGTCAAATCCACTAGGATTTAGAACATGCACAGTTGTGGTATTGCATACAAATTTATTGATAGTCATGCAAATCATAAAGTTTTTTTTTTTTTTTTAAACTTGTTCGTCATTAACCTTAATTAACACATGTTTTGGTAAAGATTAGGGGCATGTGGAATTAATATGAAAGTAGGTAGGGAGAATGGAAGATTATGATAGTTAGGTTATGAATATGAAAGTGGAAGTTATGAGAGTTAGGTTATGAATATGTTTTGGTAAAGATTTGTTCATGGTGTCTATCTTCAATCTTGTTAGGTAATTAGGTTTTCCTTTCTTCCTCAAACTGCATTGATGTCCCCAAACAGCTACGAAGTATTGGTACTCTAAAATTATAGCGGATGCCTTGGTTTGTACTAGTAGATACATGTATGTATGTAAAAAAAAATTATGAAAATAATTGCGTAGTCGATTTGGATACATATTGACACTGTTTGAATTGAATAGGCACCGATCTAGATCTGCAGAACTATAAACAGAAAATATTGTTATTTTGTTAAAGGTTTCATGTTCTTTCTGTTGTTTATGTTGATATTTGTACAGAGATCAATAGAGAAATTCTGTACAGCTCTAGTCTTATTTTCAGTTAATTTGTTTTTATAAGATTATAGTTTCTTATACATATACCTTAGATTATTCAAAATTCTTGTATCTGTATCAGTTCAACTTTTTGTTCAGGCATGGTGCTTATCTAATCAGCTGATTTTCTATTTGATTTAACCTGATTGCTTTGCCTAAGCATTGTAACACCCTAGTCTTAAATTTTGACAGCTTATAGTCTGTAGTTGTTCGGACTTTGTTTTCTTATGCCTCTTTTCAATCATTTGCTATTAATGCTCTTTTTGTTTTGGGGTCAGATATGTGTCGCTTTTTCTAATGACATATGTAAAATTTTACCTATATCATTATAAATTTAATCACGGCCTTCAGTTTCTTATGCATCTTATATGTATAGAATAGCTTTTATCTTATTCATTTATCTTGATTGGATTGTTTAATGTTTCCAACTAAATTTACGTCTTTGTTTCAGGTGTGTCTTTCATTACATGTTTTACTTTTGAGCAATTGAAAGTTAACCAGGTTCAGCTTTATTGCTTCCTAGAGTCATTACCAAAACCAGGGGATGCTGAAAGATGTGGTTGAAAGTGAAGAGTTCCTTCTCTGAGGTTAATGAGGCTGTATCTCCATCTGAGCTAACCTTTTTAATACTTGATGAGATTGGATATCTAGTTTACCACCAATATCTATTTTGTTCTCATGTGCCTGAGGTAGCTAGAAATCTCGGTAGTTGCATAACCTCAAAACCCGATGTTTGTGAAGATGGTTGAGCTTTGAGCACCATATAATCTATAGTAGTACTGTAGTAGTATTGGTTGTAAGGAAAAAGTGTTACCGAAATGGAACCGAAGGGAACTGTGCTTATGCAAAGATATGAGCTTGGAAGATTATTAGGCCAAGGAACGTTTGCGAAGGTCTACCATGCTAGGAACCTTATAACTGGCGTAAGTGTGGCCATTAAGGTAATTGATAAAGAAAAGGTTTACAAAGTTGGTATGGTTGATCAAATTAAGCGTGAAATTTCAGTGATGAGATTAGTCAGACACCCGAATGTGGTTGAGCTTTACGAGGTAATGGCTAGTAAAACCAAAATTTTCATTGTTATGGAGTATGCAAGAGGCGGTGAGCTTTTCCACAAGATAGCAAAAGGGAAGCTCAAGACAGATGTTGCTAGGAGATATTTCCAGCAGCTGGTTAGCGCAGTTGACTACTGCCACAGCAGGGGTGTGTATCATCGAGATTTGAAACCTGAAAATCTACTATTGGATGAGAATGAAAATTTGAAGGTTTCAGATTTTGGTTTGAGTACACTTTCTGAAACTAAGAGCCAAGATGGATTACTCCACACTACATGTGGTACGCCTGCGTATGTTGCTCCAGAAGTGATAAACCGAAAGGGTTACGATGGGAGTAAAGCTGATATATGGTCGTGCGGAGTAATCTTGTATGTTCTATTGGCCGGTTATCTTCCATTCCATGATCAAAATCTGATGGAGATGTACAGGAAAATCGGTAAAGGGGAATTCAAATTTCCTAAATGGTTTGCACCAGAGGTTCGCCGGTTGTTGTCCAAAATATTGGATCCAAGTTTAAAGACTCGGATATCAATGGCCAAGATCATGGAAAATTCTTGGTTTAAAAAAGGATTAGAGAAGCCCGTTGTCATCGAGACTGAAAACAGCGAACTTACTTCTCTCCACGCTGAAGGAGTGTTTGAAGTATCCGAGAACGGTGGTGATTCTAATACGGAGACAAAACAACAGGCGAAGCCTTGCAACAACTTAAACGCCTTTGATATCATCTCCTTCTCATCCGGTTTTGATTTATCCAGTTTGTTCGAAGACAGAATTCAAAAGAAAGAGATGCGGTTTACGTCTAACAAGCCTGCATCAACTATAATCTCCAAGCTGGAAGAGATTTGCAAGTGTCTTCAATTGAAAGTAAAGAAAAAAGATGGAGGTTTGTTAAAGTTGGAAGGATCAAAGGAAGGAAGGAAAGGGATTCTGAACATTGATGCCGAGATTTTCGAGATTACTCCTCACTTCCATCTTGTGGAACTTAAAAAGTCTGATGGGGATACAGTGGAGTATGAGAAGCTTATGCAACAGGAGATTAGACCAGCACTTAAGGACATTGTGTGGAACTGGCAAGGAGAACAACCTCAGCAACTCCAACAGGAAGTAGTGCAAAAGGAGCAGCAAACATCTATTACAGCTCAAATTTGAGGCTAATTTCAGAATCAATGTTGCATCACTAGGTTTTTATATGTTCTGTGTTTCTTTTGTGTGATCTTGGTCAAGTGTTTAATTTAACAATACTCATAGAATAAGGTTCATAGTTTAATCTTTTTTATGTTTGTATGATACTTCAAAAATACTTGTATGGCTAAAGTGAAAATTGGACCATTTGGGCTTTTTGTTCATTTCCCTCGTGATTATTCTTTACAAGGGTCAAAGTGAATCAATCTAGTTAAAATCCTGCTTATAGGATTAGCTGAAAAATGCAAGTCAATTTTTTCAACTAGCCTTATTTCATTGGGTTGGCTCATGTGTCACACTTCTTTGCAGCAACTATGTATTATGTTGTAGCATAGCTAATTTAATTACTCATCACAATTCACAGCCTCTCTTTATGTTCACTCTCCAAGTGAATCTGCTCTAAAGAGTGGAATTTCAACCTTTATTTTCTTTTGAGAAATGAAATGAATGTTTTGCAAGTTGTACTGTATTTGTAAAGAGAACAAGTTATGGTGTGATTTTAAAATGTAATTCTTTACTGGTAAAACAATGTAGAACTCTTGGATTGTTTTAAGTGGGCTTTATACCATGTCATGACTCATGTCATATCACTTATAACTAACTGTAACAACTTTTACTTCAATGATACCTTCTAATGAAACATACCCCGTGCAACAAAACTATGAGACAAGTCGTTGATATATTTGCAATTGCAACTTCATATACACGGAGAAGTGCTAACAACACTCTTTTAAAGACTCATTCAAACACTTCCTCTTTAATTAGATGAAACATATGTGTGTTCCGCCACTTTACGAGGATTTTATTTTTAAAGTGTGAGATCCACATTGATTTCTCTCAGTAAAAAAGAGAGAGTTTGAGTGAGCTCACTTTTTACTTTCTTTTTTTCTCTCTACGAAATCAAACAAATATATCGATGAAAACTACTCAAGGCTGAAGATGTCTCAATGATGTAAAAAACAAATACTAAAGTAATGAAGCCTATCAAAAGAATGAACCATAACACTCAAACACATCATAGGATGTGACTACTATTGATGAAGCTAGACATTAAATCTTTTGAGATTCTTTTTTGAACAATCACCATGACAACAATTTAATAGTAAATTTAAATTATCCAGACCAAGCAATTGAGTTTAAATAGTTAATGAGCTCCACCAATGATATATTGTTCAAAAGAACCTAAGTTCGATTCATAGGTGGAATAATTATTTACCAGACTTCACGTGACTCCAGATCAAACTCCGGATTAATAGAGTAATTTTTCCTTGAGAACCGGAGGATTATAAAAAAAAATAAATCCAATACAAGCTATTTTTATAGAAAGATATTGACATTTCGAACTTTCCAAATAACTCACACAAGTCATCCAAATATAAAGGAGGAAAACCCTCTGACAAATAAGATTGACATCTAATAGAATAGTAAAGTGCACTATGAATAATGTTAGTACATTTTTTTTTTTGAAGAAATGAATAATGTTAGTACATGTAGTGTGAATAAAACTCATACACAATTCATTCAAATAATTTTGGCATTTCACGATGCACTTTACTATTCAAATATAAGCCAACCGAATTAAGCTTGTTCCAATACACTATTTACCATGATACTACTTTTTTTTTTTAAGAAGATAAAATGAATTATATTACCTCCACAAAAGAGTCACTCCTAGCACAAGACGTACTAAAGAGAGGACAACAGAGTTAAAGCCAATTTACAAGGTTGCCTGTACAAAGCGAACAATAAGAAACAGAGAAGAAACCCTTAGCCTATCCCCAATATTGTAAACGGACTAAGCCACCACCCATGATAATTGATGGAAAGAGAGGTATTCTTCGCTTTCAACCACATGAAGGCAAGCGACTTGATCTTGTCGAACACCTTATAAATCGGGCATTCTTTGCCATTAAACAGCCTATTATTTCTTTCCTTCCATATTTCCCAATTTGCCGCGAACCAAATAACCTGAAGGATGGACCGGTGGCCCTTTGTGGCACCACCGCAACCGCTAAACTGATAATAATGATCCGGCACCCGAGCAGGTGCAACCATTGACAAGCCTAGCCATCTATAAATGAAATGCCAAACAGACCCAAAAAAATTACAATGTAGAAATAAGTGACTTGACGTTTCCAAAGAGCCGCATCCAGACACACACTGCCTAGATGCTTGGTTAATAACCCCACGACGGAACAAGTTGTCCTTTGTGGACAGCCTATCACGGAGCACACGCCACCCAAAAAGCACCACCTTCAACGGGACGTCTTTATGCCACAGAAACAAAGCATCCACCGAAGACACTAACGGAGGTTGAGGAGTGAGAAATTTGTAGGCACTTCGAACAGAGTAGGTATTCGTTGATTCTAGCGCCCAACGCCACCTGTCAATATTATTAACCTGTAAATTCACATTCTGAAGCAAAGATATGAGATCCCCCAACAGCCCCTCCTCCCAAACAAACAACCTCCGCCTCCATCTCCAAACCTCACCATTCACCCCCCAACCTAAAAGTCGCATATCGGACATTGAAGCTCCCTTAAACAACGCTAAATCATATAGTCTATTGAACCTGACCCTAAACTCCTCTCCACCACACCAAACATCAGACCAAAAACAAGTGTTCTCCCCATTGCCTACCGACTTACGGACGTGGGTTGCGAACCACTCCTCCCTACAAAGACCGAAAATATCGCGCCACCACATAGAAGCCTCCCGTCCCCCTCCCAACAACCGACCTCCCTCTACGCCATACCTCGCGGACAACACCCTAAACCACATACTATTAGTATCCTCCAACAACCTCCAACACCACTTCCCTAACAGTGCAATGTTAAACTCCCTAATTCTCCTTACCCCCAAACCGCCAACCTCCTTACTACTACAAACAATATTCCAATCCACCCATGATATTTTTCTGTGGTCACCACTCCCCCCCCCCCAAAAAAAAAAAAAAATTTAA
>Ga0228710_1004729_pt1 | contig 21426 bp, 12 predicted proteins | sample MedpolnodulmetaG_FD_177995 | JGI IMG/M metagenome (GOLD analysis project Ga0228710, IMG submission 177995) | Root nodule microbial communities from Medicago polymorpha collected in Santa Monica, California, United States - pink nodules | ecosystem: Host-associated > Plants > Roots > Nodule... | reverse complement strand
GTGATGTTGGAAGTAGATATGAATGAGATTTGTGAAATTGAAAGTAGATATGAATGAGATTTGTGAAATTGAAAGTAGATATCAGTCCCTATATATAAAGCAAATAGTATGTGAAATAATGGGCATAATTATTAAAGCAAATAGTATGTGAAATAAGTCACGGGGGACTAGACAACACTGAGGACTAGACAACACTGACAATTATTAAAGCAAACACTGAGGACTAGACATCACTGACAATTTTGACCGAATACAAACAAATATTTGCTTGAAATTAATTTCCAAACAGCTCACGCTCCAAGCTTTCCAACAACTCTTTTTTCCGGTCACCGAGATGCTCTTCGGAACTTAACTTTACATACAGTTTCATTTTCTTCAATCTGTTTTTCTCCTGTTGCACCAAGGTGAACTCTTTCAATTGTTCAATCTCTTGCACCTTGATTTCTTTGAATTCAACCCACTCCTTTTCCACCTCCTCCAAGGTAGCGTCCTTGCTTTTCTTTTTACCTTTTTTTTTAGCTGCCTCCCTGCCCATTGGACGAGCACTAGATCCTACAGAGTCCTCGTGAGATCTCTTAGATCCACTACTCCCTGACCCAATACTTCCTCCTACTTGACTACAATAACGTGGTTGATCACGGAGAGCATGCCATTCTTCCATTAAAGTAAATTGGACATTCTTCCCACATGCATATAATTCCTGGGCTTTTGCCAGAACATCAGTTTCCGACCAACCGCTTCCTTGGAAACGCTTAGCGCCTTCATAAGCACCAATCCATTTATTTATTACTTTGCTCATATAATTAAAACGGTTTCGGCATGCAACTAGATCGCGCGGAGAATCAAATGAGCAATACTCATTACAATACTCAGCAATTTTACCCCAATATGTTTCACCTCTCTGGTTTCTCCCAACAACACTGCTCGTTCCAAACTTAATCCACGCACTAATTAACACCAAATTTTGTTGAGTGTTCCATGCTGGTTCCTTACTTTTCTTGCTCTTAGGAGTTGAATCTTCTAGATCTGGAGTGACTTCATTAGCAACTGCCATGCCACCAGGAGTTATTTGTGTTGAAAATTCAGGAAATTGAGATGCACTAAAACTGGGAAAATTTTCATTCTCCATTGGCATATAACCATTAAACGGGGGTGTTTGAGATGAATATCTCATCATAGATCCATAATATGGATGAAAGTTTGGAACAGAGGATGACTGGTTGAAATTTGGTGTAAAACCAAAATTAGGTATGTTTTGAGGACGTTGGTTGGAAAATTGATTTGGATTTTGATAATTGTTGGGATTTTGGTAGTTAAATGGGTAATTAGAATAATTTTGGGTGTTGAAATGGTTATTATTGGGATCCATTTCACTAAAAACAAGATTAAAACTTCACTTAGTTTGCTAATAGAAAGATAAAAATAAGATTAAGATAGTGAAAAACTTGGCTTTTTTCTGTGCCCAAATCAAATGAACCAAGTCTCTATTTATAGAGAAATTTTTTTTATGAATTTTGGTAATTTTTTTTAAAAAAAAAATTAATTTACAACGAAATAATTGAGGTCCAATTATTAAAATGATTGAGGTCAAATAGAGGTTTAAAGGTCTAAATATGTCTCAAATATATCGATCCCTTCTAAATATCTATTTGGTGTCATTTTGTACTCCCTATGTTTTATGCTTGATGTTTAGAGAGCTTGAGAATAGCTTACATCTATTCTTTGGATGTGCCTCTCAAAAAAAAACTTTGGCTGTGATTTTGTAAAGACTATTTGGTTTTTTTTAAGGAATATATTAAAAAATTAACATTATGGCTAAGTTAAAAGAGAGATGTGTCATCTTATCTAAGCGTTTTTTGATTTTTCATAAGCTCCTTTTGTAAAGACTATTTGGTTGAAAGTTTATGATTGAACGAAAGTAGTTCTTTGAGTGATCTTGGGTTCAAGAGTCTAACAAATAGATTAAAATGACGAACTTTAAGAATCTCATCGAGTTTTTTAACAACTAAACTCACTGAGGAAAAAAAACAATGTGCATCACTTTTAATTTATTAGTTTTTTCATAAAATTGTTATTTTAAGAAAGCAAAAATTCAAGAAAGCACACCCTTTATAAAGTGGGTTAAGTGCATTAATTGACGAGAAAAAAACACATTATTTTCAATTATACCCCTCTTGGAAAATGCATAATACTGCATTTAGTAGTGAATTTACAAAATGAATCAATATTTAATTTAAGGATAAAATTAGAATAATGATATTAAACATAACAATTAAAGTAGACTTATCCTTGTATTTGAGAATTTTGACAATTTTCTATTTTGTTTTGCTCTAATAAATAATTGAGAGAGGTGTTCACAATTAATGTCTTACAATATCTCCACAAGAATTAACTTCGATAAAGGGGATCAATGAGAAAAAAAAACAAATAATTTTACTAAATAAATAATTAATGAGAAAGTAACGAAAAAATAAAGCCTAAATATTAATAATTAATTATAAGAAGAGAGAAGTAAATATTATTTTGAAGGAGAGAAAACATTTTAAATTAAAATTATAAATTACAGCGATGCCCACCCATTTAAATTGCTTTTTAAAAGAAATAGTAAAAAAAATTCTAAATAAAAAAGGCGTCATAAAAAAAAAAGAGGATACAACCCCTAGAGGGAGGGCCTATCAGACATTTGAACAAGAGTGCAAGGAAGACAAAACAAAGAAATAGAAAGCACAAACCGAACAACATATAAGTAGGGCAAAGCGAGTTTGAAGGTGAAAGGAGAAGAGGATTTTGAAAAAAATGAAGAAGTGGAAGAAATAGAGGACACTAGGATGAGAGAGTTTTGGAGGTTTATTTTTCTTCAAAACACAAAACCCTCCTTATTTGAAGGAACTAAAAAATTGTATTTGAGATGAGTTTTGGAGGGTTTATATAAATTCTTCAAATTTTGTTATAACATTCTTTTTTTAAGGAAATTTTGTTATAACATTCTTAAAATTAAAAATATATTAATCATAAGCATTAATTTTTACTCTCTAAAAAATATTCTTTTAAAAAATATGAAAGATTTCTTAATTTCCTCTTATATTTCTCACCACTCAAAGCACTTTCTTTCCCTCCATTCTAAACTCCCAAACAAAGCCTAAAGGGCATCGAGCACCCCTCCTAACCCCGGCTGCAAAATCACCCAAAAGCAGGAGGGGGGGAGACACCCTAAGGATGAGACCACCAAAGGGATACATCAACCTCACCACTAACACTAAACACACTCACCACAGATACATTCACATGCCACTACCGGTTCCAACACGAGACAGGGCTACACCTCCCACTCGTAGGGGTGTACATCTAACTAAATTTTTCATGAGTTTTATGAAGACTTGTAAAAGAGATGAGTTTTCTAATAAGGATATTTAAAAAAATTATGTATGATCTTGAACAAATACCATCTCACAAGGCTAGTTGAGAATGCACAACGTGCGTCCCTGCGTCAGTGCGCATTGATCAGCACCACCCACACATTTGATAGTTGGTTTTGGAGGCTGACCCATTGATTAGTCTTTTTTAATAATAAAAATATAATGTGGTCTCTATACAAAAATTAATTGTTGTTGGTTGTGGGAAAATCCTAATTTTGTCTGCCACAGATACACTTGGACCAGATATTGTACATTATACTTGAATTTTGATTGACGGTTGTGGGAATCAAACAGGGCATGAAATGACCCTAGCAATTACAAAGGTCTTTAATTTCTTTCTATGCAAAAACAACTGAACTAGCGTACTCCATCATTAAAATTCTTGTACTCATGTGTAACGTTTACCTCAAGCATATAATGATTGAAATTAGGGAGTTACTATAATATGGTACAACTAAGATACACTTTTGTTTTCTTTGTGCGATGCAAAATATTTATCAAGTAATTTAAGGATTGTTGACATGAAACTATGAAAGAAGATTCAGTGGCCAACATACGGACCCAGATTGCACACCCATGCAGGTCAACCTAAAAGCTAAATTTATTTGTTTTTTTTATTAAATTGCAAGTGGCAACAATTAACATTCCCACTTTCCGAAAGAAGTAAGAATTATTTTTTTGTACAAAATGGCAAGTGGCAACAATTGGCATTCCCACTTCCTTAAAGAAGTAAGAACTATGTAAGTACTTTCATTATTAACACTTGTTATGTTATTATACTTCAATTTGCAAAAAACATGAAAATGTGTATTATACTTCATTCATGGAAAGCATCATCATTTGCTTTGCCATTGAAATGCTATGACTAATGCACCTCCTTAATTTATTTCATCTCCACTTTGGACGGTAATATTATACTAATTCATTTACCAATTCATAGTCATATATGTTGCCAATATTAATTAATCTTCGATTACTTATTTAGTTATCGGCTAATTATTTGTAAGATTAATTAAAATGTGTGCATTATGACTATTGTTAAATTTGAGTATAGCAGTTCTCGTGGGTTTAACTCAGTTGGTAGAGACAATGTATAATATGCAAGATCCGGGGTTCAAACCCCGACCACCACAAAAAAAAATTGTAACTTACGAATAGGACAATTCTTTTTTTGGAGTAACTGGATCTAATTTTACCTACAAATTCTTTAATTATCTATCTGATTAACTTCTACATGGAGTCACTCCTTGCTCCATAAATAATGGTTAAGATAAATATAGGCGTTCCATATTGAGTTGAGGTCCAACCCAAGATATGTTTCAAGCTGCTCTTTGCACAAGAATCATAAAAATTACATAAGATTGCATGAGAATAATGATCTCTGAAGTCAATTTGGACAGCCAGAGTATAGATTCAATGTCATCTTTTCGTGATATGCTCACAGTTATCCTTGGGGATTGCAACTGTCCCTTAAGGACAACTGTTCAAGTAAAGGTTCAAGGGCCAAAAACCTAAACCTACACTATAAATACAAACTCATGAGCATTAGGTCAGGTGCGCTCACTTTTACACGAAAATACCTATCATTCCACAACGTTTACTGAGTTGACCGTCGGAGTGTGTGCAGGTACACCATTCTCATTCATCCGGAAAAGAAGGTTGTTGTTGATAGAAGTATGATACTCTAAAGCCATACGACACTATATCACCCAAGGATCTCATTTCCGGCTGAACCAGTGACCACTCCACTAAGGACCTTTCCTCGAGATGATCTTGATCTAAAAGCCTTTGATGTTTTCCGCCTTGTTTCTACCCTCTTTCACTCTTCTGAGCTCTCTCTCTCTAAAATTTGAAAAGATAAAAAATGAGAATAAATGAGTCTGCAAGCCTCTATTTATAGATTCTGAAAAAACACTCTCGTTGGTGAGTAGATTGTTCGCCGGACGAATATACATTAATTACTTCACCAACGAGTTTCTGCTAGATCAGCCACGTGGGACTTACACCGTCATCACTTGATGGGCGAGCCATATCTTCATTGAGAGATTTTTTCTTGTTTCAGTTCATAAGTTTCTGACTTGAGTCGTCAGGCCATTGATTTGCCCGTAAGGCAAGTGGCCTGATGTGCCCCTTGTAAGCTATTTGTTTGATCATTCATTAATTCCTTTGATCCAATTCTCTACAAAATGTGATGGAAATAAATTAAAGTACAAAGAAAGCAATTTGGACTTGGCTTTATACTACTTACAAGAATTTAGGGATTTCTTGCAAAATAAGTTGAAATACATAGTAAGTTAACGTGAATTTGACACTTTTCAATGACATAGCTAGTGTGATATATGCCCTAGATGTAACTCTAGTTCAGAAACTGTCATGCATGTGATCTGCGACATTGTTTGGGTAGAGCGGGTAGTCTTGACAGGCTTAAAAGTGGCCAAAAATTTGTCCTTGAAGAAGAATATATGCAAAGTTGATTCCATAATGGTTGTGGATATGATCAAGAAAAAGCATTCCTCCAATCCCTCTTAGCATTTAAAGGACATTTTACTTCTTTTTATATTAGTTTTGTTGAAGCTGATTTTCCTTTGTTCAATATCAGGCTTGAAGAAGACATGATAGGAGCATGTTCCTCTCCTCTTATTGTTGTTTAGTCTGTTTACCACTCTCATAAAAATTAAAAAAAATAAAATTAATGCAAAACTTTCACATGCAACAAACTTCTATAAAACAGACAGTGAAAAAGTAATATTAAGAAGTTACAGTAAAAGTAATTAAAAAATTCAAAGGTTATGAACAACTTTATTTTTATGACTCGTGATTTTGCATTCAATTTAAAAAAAGAAAAAAAACTTCCATTAAAAGTATTAAAAAGTAGATTTTAAATTAAATTAAGATAGTTTTATAATCTATATTTTTAACGGATCTATTTCAAATATATTGTTGTTTGCTAGAAGGAAAAAAACATAGAAATAAATAGATTTATTTTATAAATAAATAGATTTTTAATTGTAGGATGTAACGGATCAATTTGGTTCGTTTTTTTTTATGTTGAGAAAAGCACAAACAATTTTAAAATTGTTTGGTTTGATTGTATGTTTGCAGTACTTTCTTATGAAATTTGAACCAAACAAAATCGATGTAGAATATGTTGGTTTCATTCTTTTTTTACGAGTATGTTGGCTTGATTATATTCAATCATATTGATTTTTATTAAATTTATTTTATAAAACTAAAAGAAATCAATTTTTTTAAATAATATAAATTTTTATACTGTCTAAATTAAGACATAAATTTCTACGAAAATTTTAATATATAATAATTAGAAAAATACAGAAATACAACATAAGCTTAAAATTAGTGCTACAATATAGTGTAAAAAAGAAAAATTAATTCACGTTCAAGATGATTGATTTTGAATAAGGTGAAGCTATTATTCAAACAAATGCTGGATTTGTTTGATTCAGACTCGAACATTAGAAAGAAAAAAACAATTTAATTAGTTTTTATTAGATTTATCGAATTTATTAGCTTTTTTTTTTGAAGGATCAAATTTATTAGCTATAGTTTAGTTCTTGCGCCTAGTTAATTGTTGATTTTTATTTAACGAACTCTATTATGTCCAATTACAGTATACTTTTATACTTGATAAAAAAAACAGTATACTTTCATAAAATAAAATAATAAATATATATATACTCCATATTAGTTTTTCTGTGATTCTTGATGTGTTTTTTTTAAATGAGATGCTTGCTGAGATTAATCATTTAAAGATTTGAAAGTATAAGGCCCCCATAAAAGACAAACGGTGTCTCGTAGTGGCAAAGGTTTCCACCAATCCAAGATTCCCACAAAGAAAAGCATACATATATAGCTGAAATGATATCACGTAGTTGCAATTTTCAGCCGTTCACTCTAAATCAACGGACGAGATCATTTAACTGCATGAAATTGTCTGTTTGATTTAGATCGTCCAATCTCAAATCAATGGGTGGAACCAATTACTGCATTAAACTCTTTGAACTTGCGACTTCAGGAAATTCGGGTCCATAACATATTCAGTCTCGTAGATCAGTTCACAGCCCAAGACATTCCTATATATAAGTGCATCATTCATACTCATCCTCCTCACTAAGAAAATTCTACTTCCATTTTCCTCCAACATATTTAGGCTCTTGTTTCTCCAATCAATATTCACTTCATTTCCATGGCTTTCACAGCCTCACCATCTATAATACGAAACCCCATTTCAAAGCAAAATATGGTTTTTTGTGATATGTTAGATAACACTTGTAGGAACAAGTTTTCATTTCGAAACCAGGGCATCTATAAAGGCCAACGAAATCATCAAGATCACTTGACCGTTACAAATGTTGTGAGTCCATCGCGTGTGATTGCTCCACCTCCACCACCGGAGAAACGTTCAGGGACCACCGGCGACCACCAACACCATGTTGCATGGACTAGTATCCCTCAAGAGAGATGGGAAGGAGAACTGCTTGTTCAAGGACATATTCCACTCTGGCTGGTGAGTGGTATTTTTTTTTCTTTCTTTCCCTAACACTCATAGTTTTTATCAAATAATGCCAATTTCATATTTTTATTGCCGAAAAAATACATTATTAATTTCAACATGAAAACTATACGTTAAAAAGAAAAGGAACATCGTTTATTTTGTTCTGAAATCTAACATTTCTTAAAAGAAAGAGGACAGTAATAATTGATCTCTAGACCACTACTCCCTTTAAAGATTTATACTCATGAAATATAACGAATAAATTATTGTCAAATTTTAAGTTTTAAATAAAGATACGTGGATAATTTTATATTATATCTATCGCTGTAGCTTGTAACCTCTACTTGAAGTGAATGTTACCACCATTATTGTCGAGTTCTACTTGATTGTTTTATCGAACCAACAAAATTTAAAACATAGTCAAAGAGGGAAGGAACAAAAATATTCTTGTTACAAGAACTACAAAGCCTCCATATATTATTAAAAATATAAGAAAGCTGCTGATCCTCCACGTAATAATGGTTTGTCCAGTAACGTGTCAGCAAATAGGAACCCACCAGGGTATATTACTGGAATCAAGAATTTAATTACAAATTAATTAACTTAAATAATCGATTATATAGTGTATATATAATATTAAGGGATCTACGGACATCCATTGATTCGTACATGATACACAAATGTCATCATGTCGTTAGTTATAAACGGTACAGCAAGAAAAATCAATTATATATGAATAAAATACCCACTAATTTTTTTGAATTTGGTAATACACACACACATATATATATGTATGAGATAATTTATAGTAAGAACTTACATGGTACACATATGCCTAAATAACTAATAACTTCCTTTTCTTGAGGAGAAATAATTATTATTAACTTGTGACATAAAAAGGTTATTATTGGAAAAATTGATAAATACAAACCTAAGGAAGAGTTGATAATTTTACATGCAGAAAGGAACATACCTAAGGAATGGCCCAGGTATGTGGAACATAGGGGACTACAACTTCAGGCACCTCTTTGACGGGTACGCCACCTTGGTCGGCCTTCACTTCGAGGACGGGCGGTTAGTAGCCGGCCATCGGCAAGTTGAATCTCAAGCTTATCAAGCAGCAAAGAAAAATCAGAAGATATGTTATCGTGAATTTTCTGAAGTCCCTAAGGCTGAAAATTTTTTAGCCTACGTAGGGGAGCTAGCAAGCCTTTTCTCCGGTTCCTCACTTACCGACAATGCCAACACAGGCGTGGTGAAGCTCGGCGATGGGAGGGTGGTTTGTCTGACGGAGACACAGAAAGGGTCCATAGTGATAGACCCGGACACATTGGAGACAATTGGAAAATTTGAGTACAGTGATTCTTTGGGAGGTCTTATTCACTCTGCACATCCCATTGTCACGGATAACGAGTTTTTAACATTAATCCCTGACCTTATAAAACCAGGGTACTTGGTGGCGAGGATGGAAACTGGCTGTAATGAGAGGAAGGTTATTGGACGGGTCGATTGTAGGGGCGGTACGTCACCCGGTTGGGTCCATTCATTTCCCGTTACTGAACACTACGTTATTGTGCCTGAAATGCCATTGAGGTATTGTGCTCAGAATTTGCTCAGGGCTGAACCAACTCCATTGTACAAATTTCAGTGGCATCCTGAGTCCAAAGCTTTTATGCATGTTATGTGCAAGACTAGTGGGAAAATTGTAAGTACATATGCTTGAATCTCTGACATAATATGATGTGTTGTTTTTTTTGGTGAAGTAATATGATTTGTTGTATTTGTGTTTCACTGATTAATTTTTTTTTTTAATTTTGGCATGTGATTTTTGAAGGTGGCAAGTGTGGAAGTGCCTTTGTTCGTTACTTTCCATTTCATAAATGCATATGAAGAGGAAGATGAAGATGGGAGGGTGACTGCTGTTATTGCTGACTGCTGTGAGCACAATTCAAACACTGACATTCTTGACAAGCTTAGATTACAGAACCTTCGCTCATTTAATGGCAAAGATGTTCTGCCAGATGCTAGGTAGGTATTTTGATATCTTAATTATTTTACCTTGGCCCTTCCTGCAAGGTCATAATTGAATACGTATGTTAAATGAAATTAATCTAAAATCATTGTTTATTGAAATAATAGGGTTGGTCGGTTCAGAATACCACTAGATGGAAGTCCATATGGAACATTAGAAGCAGCATTAGACCCGAATGAACATGGGAAAGGCATGGACATGTGCAGCATAAACCCTAATTATCTAGGGTTGAAGTACAGATATGCCTATGCTTGTGGAGCACAGCGCCCTTGTAATTTCCCCAACACCCTCACCAAGGTTAATTTCCTTTATATGTCAATTATTATCATTTCTGTCAAATATAAACCAACATACATTTAGTTGAACGTGCTTTAACATGTATATGTAGATCGATCTACAATCCGAAAGGGCTAAGAACTGGTATGAAGAAGGTGCTGTACCCTCAGAACCATTTTTTGTGCCTCGACCAGGAGCAACAGAGGAAGATGATGGTTAGAACTTGTAACAGTAACTGATTCATGTCTGTGCAAAATCATCCCCTCCTTGTTCTGACTTTTTTTTACCCTCATATGACAGGTGTGGTAATCTCCGTAATCAGTGAGGAAAATGGAGAAGGATATGCGTTGGTTTTAGATGGTTCCACTTTTGAAGAGATTGCCAGAGCTAAGTTCCCTTATGGACTTCCATATGGGTTGCATGGATGCTGGGTTCCAAAACAGTAAAAGTGTGACTAAAGACTGCCATTATCATAGTGGTAAATCTGCTCAGAGAAAACAATGCAACTACATTTTTGAAGAAGAAAATGCAACTACTTGCAAGCGTCATATCTGTACAGTATATATTCTACATCTATAAGTGCAAGCTGATAGCAATCCATAACGGAAGTACATGTATGATAAAGTGGCATTTATACGAATTTCATATTTGTAGCAGCATATTAAAATTATTCATGTAAAATACAGGATGTACGTATAAAATTAGCGATTACGAATTCCCTAGCTTGGTTGTTCGCATACTGAAACGCATAGAAGGTCATATGCTTTGACTTGCATATATGAATATTAATCATGAATGAAAGAGTTGTTGTCTTGACTAGCAATATCATACGTAATCTCCTTATTAAAGTTCAATTACATGAGATAATATAGACAGAAACCCAAGGAGATGGTTACCAAGAAATCTCTCCAGAATCAACGAACCCAACCAGAAGAAAACAATTTTAACTTATGTTACTATTGGATTTTTTTTCAATTTTATTTTATTGAAGTGTTCAATTCCTTATATGACAACAGATGATTTCCTCTCAAAAAGAAAAAAGGAAAACAAATGATTTAAATAACCTCGATTATGAATAAAAAATTCAAAATCAAATCCGCTTCCCAGAAAACATGCTTCTAGCTATCTGGCAAAGGAAAAAGAAAAAAAAACAGATTAGACAGTACACGAGCCGGATCTGCATATCTGGTAAATAATTGTTTGATGGAGGAATCCCTACTAATATTTTGAACCTACTTTGCATCTTCCAAATAGACCAGATAAATAATGTGATATGGATTCCAAGTGTCAAAGAATAACCTAGATTTGTCAGCTGACCAGCTTCTCAGAGATATAAAAATGACTATTTCTGGTCTGTATAAACAGCATCAACATCATCGAGCTCAAGTAATTTGCTCATAAGTTCCTTGTTCAAGTCCATAGCCTCATCATCTATCTGAAATAACAACAGCAAATGACTCAAGTTTTATAGCGAAAAACCCTTTTTTAAATAGAAAATTACTTTCCAAAGTAGAATGCAGATGATAAATTAAATACCATGATAATCATCATTAATTACATACGACATGCTAAAACAATTGATGAGATGAAAGGTCTCGTCCTTTCAAAGTATGAGGTGGGTTTATTTTATTTTATTTTATTTTGTTATCACAAGAAGAAAGGAAAACAAAGCAGTGGACTACAATTAATCCTAGTCATGCCAATAACATCAGCAAGGACAATATGAGAAAAATGTGAGGCGGTGGACAAGATCCCAAATCTTCAAACATGACACGGAGGAGTAACACCACTTAGCTAGGTATTCTGCACTTTCAATTCCTTCCCTCAAAGTATGTTCATGAGAAATAGACCAAGGTCTTGAAAGGAATAATGAAGTGGGTTTGAGGCTAAACAATAATATAGAACTGAATCTACTTCCCTTAATTGTTTAAGTCCACTAACCATGGAGTTTATACCTGTGTAAAAAATTCAAGGGCAGTGTCTTAAAAGAGCCAATCCAGAGGATATGGACTGATGGCGTAATAAACAAGTGGTCCTTCTCAGGGAACCCAAACGGTTCTTTACTATTTCCAATTAAAATCAGATTTCCGCAGAACGTTAAAACTCAGAATGTGCTTCAGCAATTCTCCATTTTGACTGACGGAGATAAAACAAATGGAAAGGACTTACTTAAAAATCAAACATTCTAGTTGGGTGTTGGGACGGAAAAAATGGGAGGTGGCTGATTGTGGGGGAAAAATCCTCCCCGCTTCTTGCTTCCCTCTCAAAATTTTCTCTCCCTCTATCTCAAGAAATGGAAAATGTAGACCCAGGATTAGAATAATGGGTAGTTTATGCATGTAAACGTAATAAAGTAATGTTGGAACATTAATTATACTCTCCAAGAAAGCTTCCCTAAAAAGGAAAAGTTTGTCTGCTAAGGGAAATCTTTAAACATGCAATTCAGGCTGAAGAACAGAACATTGAAATGACAAGGGCAATTTACAGATTCATCTTATGATGAAATTGCATATTTCCACATCGCAGATTAAACTTACACTGTCACGATTGTTTGCTTGCCAACTTTCATAGAGTCTATAACACCAACAGGTGAAGCAAGAAAAGAAAAATGAAACTCAAATAAATGAAATAGCCAAAACAAACCTCAATTGTAGTATTTGGAAGAAGCTCAGAACCATTATCAGGCTCAAACTCTATGCCCTCCTCTCGCAACTTCGATAATATAGATGAATAGTTCTCTGAAGAACCAACAATTTTATAATACCTGGCAAAAGGAACTAAAATCAATTATTAGGTTTAGGTCAATTTCTAAAAATTTGAATCTCCTTGTTATGATGGAGTAATCGAATAGAAAAGCAAAGATTGTAACTTATTTTAGCCGTTATTACAGCTATCAAAGCTACCCAGTAAGCAGAAAATCAATTAACCACACTACAGCTGATGCAGGGGTTGTGAGAAATGTTTGCCCTGTATACAGAGCATATCTGGGTGGTAGATTAATTTGACGCTAATGTAAGATCCGATGCACTTAAACCATGCACTAACTCCTCAAAGAAAGTAAAATTCATAAATCTGAATGTCAAATTGTAGTACGATTTTAGCTGTATCTAGTGTTGATTTTGGAAACCAAATTCTAGAAAATTTGAAAAACAATAATATGTATTCAAATTGTTGACATTTCCCGTTAATTTACAAACGTTATTTAAATATGACAGACAAGAATTTCCTCTAAAGGCCAAACCAGCCCTCATTATAGTTATAAGATGAAGTGAATGCCTGCAGATGGCAGTTGGGAATTGACCACAGTCCACATCTACTAGAAAATTGACTTCAATGCAGCTAAACAAATTTCGCCTTTATCCACAAAGTTCATTACTCAGATCAAGAAAGTATTCTAAAGTTGGGTTGGCATTGGGGCACTCAGTTGTAGATAATGTGTTCCATTGATGTTGATTGTCGACTACACGTATGAAACAAATCTAAGATTGTACTGCAGACCTCTCAAAGTCAGCAACATTATGCAAAGTGATGCTCTCATTGAGATTGACAAATGTTTTCTTCCATAAAGAGAAAAAACTGAAGTAATCGGGTGATGGTAACTTTTTATGTTAATTAAGTTTTGATGAGTCAAAAGTATAAATAAATTCATCATAGCTGGTTAAAGTTTTCCTCCACCAAGAATTCTTACCCCATAGACAGACAAGAGAGACAAGAATTGTGGGTGGGGGGAGCTTCATTAGATATATGATGACGAGGTCATAAGCTTAATCTTATGAAAACCAGAAATTTGAGTAATACTGAGAAACACAATAACAAAAAAAATGAGAGCATTACCTTTCTGACCTATCCTCTTCAGTATCATCTTCATAAGTTGGAGGATCAATTACATCCTCCGCGCCAGCGTCTAAAGCAATGCCAAGCAGATGATCTTTGTCAGCATTAGTGACTTTAATACTTACTACCCGAGCACGTCTAAACTTAAATAACACAGACCCAGAGTCTGCCATCTTTCCTCCATAGTCCTTTATCACTTCTCTAATCTTTGCCACAGAACGAGTTATCTTATCAGTTGATACTTCAACTACCATACTAACTCCTCCATAGCCATAAACCTGAGGGTAAAAGCAGAATGTTGTAAGCTAAACTAATTAATCTTCCGGGATTAATATTTCAAAAGATAGGATACTGCAGAACCCAAGGCAATGCCCAAACAAAAACCGACCCATTCTGGGGTGGTTGGGCCAGTCCCATACCCTATCTTGTAACCTAGTACATTTACCAAACAAAGCTAATTGCCCTGAACCCAAACTTGTTTACATTATTTGTGTTTAAAAATTGTACTTAAGAACAAAACAAATAATAACAGCAAACAAAGATAACTGTTGAACATCTCAAACTGTCAAACATAATTCGTGCTTAGATAACTGGAATGAACCAATTGCTAGGGAATTGTATTTTTGAAATAATGAATACTGAAATTATTACTCTTGGAGTAATAACAATTATGCAAAGGAAAAAATTACATCTTAATTGCTAAGTAAAAAAGAAAATAAAAGACAAAGCAGATTTCTTCTATTATATTTTTAAATTTAAAAAGTGAACATGGAATTGTAACCCAGTCATCCATTGGAGAAAAGCAACAGAGTGTTACTTCTAAACAAACAGATATCTGAGTTGTTCAAGGCACCAGAATTTATTATGGCAAAGGCAACAAAACATCATTTGCAATCTCCATTTGTCAGTGACAGATTTGGTTTCTTTTCTATATGACTTCAACTAAAAAACATGACATTGTCACCTCGCAAGAGACGAAAACAAACTACTGTTGTTTATAATTAGGGGGCTCTAGGGTCTTTCAGGTTCGATTCTCTCCGGTGTCAATTTCGGTGGGCTAGTTTGGCTTCTTTAAAAAAAAAAATAGTGGACTCCTCTTAATTTTGTGTAACTACACGAGAAAATTTATGTTTTCCGATCATAAAACATGACAACAGTATCATTTCTTAAGAAAACAGAGATAATCCAAATGTGTAAACAATTATGTTATACTAACCTCATAAATTTTCTCAATATAAGCCTCTTGCCCCTTTTCGGTTGCTTTCTTGATGTTGCGCTCGACAATATCTTTTGGCACATCAAGCTCCTTTACTTTTTCTAGTACAGCAGCCAAGGCTGAATTTGATGTTACATTAGGACCGCCTTTTTTTACTCTGTCGTTTTTAGCAGCATGAAAGTTGTGCATAAGATGGTTACTCTATTCTAACAAAATCCTAAAGCCGGAAACCAATAAGAATTACAGAATAGACCAGATTTAAATCAGGGAAAATAAGCGCATCGATCCAGCCACAAACACAGGGAAGAGGAAATCTAAATAAAATAAAAGGATGACCGAATACTCTATTTCATTTAATGCGAGTAAGTGTGATTACTATGCATTGACATCATAAAAACATGTTCCACAAACATTCAATCATATATCATTGGCTTATAAAAACAAATCATATATCATTGAAGTTTCATATTGTAACTTGCAACATTATATCCTGAAATATCTACATATATATGTAATAATTTTTTTACCCATTTGGGTTTGGCCAAGTGGTTGACTTGGGATCTTGGAGTTTGCTCCTCTCAAGATCTCAGGTTTGATTCCCCTGGTGCCAATTTCGGTGGGCAAGTCCATATAGAGCTTTGCTCTGGCTTTAAACAGGGCCCCCGCAAGTGGGCGGTGGGATTGGTCCCCTCGGATAAATCGGTTCTTGGAACGGATACCGAGATTTCAAAAAGAAAATAATATATATATATATATATATATGTAATTTTTTTTACACTGTCAATACATTAGTAATAAAAATCTAAAATTAAAGATTACTAGGGATTAGAATTGTGCTTTGATGAATAAATACACATTGTCACCTTGAAATAACATGGGAATGGGATCAATAATAAAAAAACAGTGATATAACGAATGCAACATAAACTTGGAGAAGGACTTACGCAGACACAACTTCCTTTCCAATCCTTGAGTATAGTTTCATCTTCTTTGCATTGTTGGCTTCCTGCAGTTGTGGCAAATAAGAAAACTTGGAAGAAGACTTCAAAAAACGTCTTCATCTTCACAGAAGTGGAACCATAAAAATGAAAAACTTGCACTAATCAAAATGCAAATCAACTTAGGGCTTTTTGAAATGACTTATTTGAGCTTATCTAACTGTATAAGCATTTGTGACTTGTGAAACTGTTTAGGGGAAATGGATTCTCTCAATTGAAATCCTCACAATTTTTTTCAATTGTTACATCTCGATCATTAAACACAATCTCCTTCTTCTCGATAATTTTATCTCTTTTTTCTCAATCATTTTTATGATTCCTACTTATATACATTCTCCTATTTAAGAGACCTTAAGGAAACAACTTATGGCTGGCATGTCTATCAATTGTTTTCAGCTTATTTCCATTTAAGCTTCCAAGATAACTTATATTAAAACAATTTGACTTTATTTAATATTTTGTTATAGAAATAGCTTATAAATTATCAATTATATGATAAATGCTTATATTATAAACGTTTAATTAAACTGTTAATTCAAACAGGGTCAAATATGGATCAAGATCACCTTCGTTTCTCAAAAGAAATAGAGTGCTTCGTTTAAAAAGAGATAGACACAGAGGGTCATATATTTGAAAATAATTTTAAATATGTATCCCGCCAACCTCCTATGTGTCTATCTCTTATAAATGGAGGCATCTTGATCCCAACGCTTCATATAGTCAGTCAGTGGTGGTCCTGAACATGTTTAGGACTGCGATCGCACATGAAACAAATCTTCAGGTGCACCAAATTGTTGAACTCTACTGTTCAGATACATCTATATATGTGTGTGTGCACGTGCGGGAGTGTGTGATGTTACATTAACAGGATTTTGATCAAACAGGTGATATGCATTGTAGAAAAAACATGAAAAGGAAGATAGTGAAGGAGGTACGGTACCTTTCGACCGGCGATTTTGCAGGAACGTCTGCCCATACAAAGAGGAGTCGAAGTCCATATGGTTCTTCTTCTAACTCGACGATTGTTGTTGTTATGGTAATTAGTAAAGCTTATTACATTTGCATCCAGCAGCGACGGTGAAATAATATGCATATTCCCTGAGAAGAGATAGAATCAATCTGATTCATTCATTCATTCATTCTGGAAAATCATAATCGTGTAATTGTAAATAACTGTGAAAATGAAAATGCAAAGATGAGAGAGGGAGAGTAGTAGCACAGCACTCACTGTGAAAGAGGAAGAGTGAGGAGGAACTGAGGCGCGTGAAGATAACGCCGCGAGTTGAGAACGCGTGAAGGTTAAGCGCCACTCGCAACATCCTGTAACTGTTACCGGTAATGGCATACGGGGGAGAATCATACAATACAGAGGCAGCAGCTCGACTCAACAAGGATATGCTCCTCTACTAGAAAGAAATTTTAGTCCTTATTTTTTAAACTTAAAACTTCAAATATCTACATTAAACTAACAATTTAAAAAACCTATTTAAAACTTAAAATACTGAGAAATCTATGTAAAATTTAAAATATTTAAAGGACTAACTAGATATTTTTGTCAAACTTATAGGACAAAAGACGTATTTTGCCTAAAAAAAATATAGCATATATGAGTCCAATTAAAAAGAGAATCATAGTTACATACGGTTTATATCTTAATACGACTCTAATTGAATAAAGTTTGAGCCAAATGTATATTTAAATTCAATATATGATATCATTAATTCCTTAAAAAAAAAATATATGATATCATTAACATACGTTTAACAACAATCTTTCAATAAAAAAAAAACATACTTAACAACATTTTTATAACAACATTCAAAATGTGAGGAGGTGCAAGCATTTTTATAGTTATTGGTGAATATTTACCAAGTTTAGTGGGTTTATAAGCAACCGGTTATGTCAATGTGACTCGGTCATTGATTCATACCTTGAATTGAATTATTTACATCTCCGTTAAATTTTCAGAACCTTGTCTTACCTTTATATTTTTTTAAATTGAAAAATATAGTCTCACCATCTAAAATAAATAATAAATGCACACTTGATGAATTTTTCTTGTTATTGTTAATTTGTTTTGCAAAATAGATTATAAAAATTTGATGGATCTTGCTAACTAGTGTCATCTGGACAATGATTAAGGAATATATAAATAAAAATATTGTCTTGGAAATACAAGATATTGTTTTTGATCAAGTAATTATTACGCAACTTTTTCATAAAAATTTATTTGTTTTTGGATGTTTATCCAATGCCCTTAGGGCACTTGTCAGCATTCTTCAAATCTGATTTACGATGATCTATGGGAATCGAAGAGTGACACTATTGCAAAAGCTCCATAAATCTTTGGAAAAATCATCGTATATTACTTTTACAAGAGCTCCTTATTTATATATTTTCGTCCTTACAAATGAGTTGTTTCTTCATTACAAATCAGTTAACTTTGGTATTCCGTTCATAATTTTTTTTTTTTGCCAGAGTTTGAACCTCAAATCTTACATATATTATACACTGTCCTTACCAACTGAGTTAATTTCACGAAAATTGTTGATAATCATATCATATCATAGACCACCGAGAAATACCAAAGATCGATTATTTATTAATTTTAAAACGGTGGAATGGCAGCTGGTGGTTGGCAATTGGCATGATTGAAGGAAACAATGATGCAGTGGTTAAAAATACCAACGGAATTGTGTGCTAGTTATGTGATAATTGTATACTTATCTACTTCTTTTAACTATTGCCCACCAAACGAAACAGCACATCATTGTCTTTCACCGCAACTTCCAAACATTTTATTAGTTTTCACACATTTGGTCAAAAACATGTGATGCTTTGCTGTCTGTATTTGTAAGTAACAGTATATTACGCGTCTTCTTCTACTTCTCTTCTTTTTTATAATGCTCACATCTTTAAGTTATCTGTAACTGGTATTCTTGTTTAATTCCAAAGCACAAACAACAAAATTATGTTGTATATCCTTTTGCTGCTTACATTATACATTTTAGCGTTCGCCTTTATTTTCTTCATTTTTCACCCAAACGAATGGCATGGAAAGAGGCAATATTTTATCCCTTAAAATATCTTATTTGAAGAATATCTCCATCCTTAAACCCACATGATTTTTGTCATTACGAGTACTATATTAAGTAAATAAAAATATTCAATGTACTACTTAAGTCATAAAGTTTTTCCACTTAATTGACTAATCTTTTAGGTTAAACTCTTTATATAAGTTTAAGTTCCAATAAGTGATGTTTTTATTGAGAATTGAATTACGGAAATGACTACATATATGTTGAATAAGGCATATAGGTCAATGAACCCACCATCAGAAACCAAGTGTAGCCACTCTGAGCAGAGCCGACCTAACAAATTAAGAGGCCTAAAGTAAAATTTTTAATGTGGCCTTTAAAAATATTTTTTTAACAAAATATTTATTTAAATCAAATTTATGGAGACCAAAATTTTAATTCATGACCAAGAGTCATTAAGACCTTTTTGGTAATCAATTAAGATGTGCAAATATCTAAAATTTATCTGTCATATAATATACTTATAACGAAATTAATTATGACCTAAAACCCTTGTTTGGGTTGCTTAACCCTTAGGTCGGCCCTGACTCTGAGTAGTTGAACTTAATGTGCATGTTGTTGATGAACTTGGACGCCATAAGAAGGATGTGAGTGTGCAAAGTATGAATATGAGGATCATTGATGAAGAACAGATCTTTAACTTCCAAGTGCAAGTTGTGGATGTGAATGTAGGGAGCTAACGAATCTAAGAGCCAAAGGGAGCTCCAATGGCAAGACCAAAAAGAAGAGCTTCCCAATCTTGCACGTCGAGAGAATCCGTCTTTGAGGGCATCTTTAGTATGGATGATGGAAGATCAGGTGGGTGAATCATTGAAGTCAGTAGTAGTATGTAGGATATTTGGACAATCAACATACATATATTTGATTAGATTTCAATTTTCATATTTTACAGAGATAAGTAACATATTTTCCTATCATATATTGTTGGTTTCTGACCGAACTTGTATTCAACATAACTATTTTAACTTGGCATGCAAGAAAAGTTTCAGAACTAATTTATCATATATAACTATTTTGGTCAAGTAGCCACTAGGCTATAAATTAATCCTTTTAAAGTGAATAAGTGGGGTGTCCATGGTTTGAACCCTGACCACTAAATATATAATGTAATGTCCATATCAACTGAGTTAAGCTCACATGAACAATTTATCATATTATATGGTTTTTTTATGAACGGGTCAAATTACATAGTCTTATTAAACACTAAATTAAAACAAGATATAATACAATTATCATATCTTGTCTTCTATCCTAACCACCAAATAAGTCATTATGTAAATATATCTTCTTTTCGAACTTTAGTTTCTATGTTATAAATATCAAACTCACTCTAAGATAGTGTTTGGAAAAAACATAAAGTCATATTCAAAACGTGCGTTGGCCAAACTTTCCAACCAACAACTTCTCAAAAACCACATTAAAAGTGTTTAGTGATGTGATGTTAGCTTCTTGTTGCTAACCCAAACACGTTATAAAAACACGTGAGTCGCGTAATGTAAGTTCTTTCTCACCTCTCAATCTAAATTGAATCGGTGACCATTAAACTCAAATATCTTACTATTTGAACAAATCCATTGTAGATATATACACTACAATATGTTGGAACAAATGGTGTTTCGCAAAATCACCTTTTAAGTTTTGATGATAACAAGGTATTAAAATTATCAATTGGATATGCTAAACATTTGTTCAAGTGTACAAGATCCTAATCACATTACTATTCATAGAGGTTCTGATTGAACAAGTCAAAGAGCAAAGGAATTTATATTGAAGCTTAAAGCGTCTGAAGAAATGCGTCTGAAGAAAGCGCTCCTGAAGACACGTCATCAGAAGCAAGATCATCAGAAGCAAGATTATCAGAAGCATCTCATCAGAAGCCACTTCACCATAAGCTTAACAGAGTTGACAAAGTACAATGTACGAAGTGTACAACCACTAACTCTGCGCATGCCTCTGCAACCACCATCTCTGCAACTTGTCTCTACATCAAGACAAGAATAACAGTAATATTTCTGCAGACATTGTTCCGTCTCAAGAGGAATG
>Ga0228710_1004727_pt1 | contig 21429 bp, 7 predicted proteins | sample MedpolnodulmetaG_FD_177995 | JGI IMG/M metagenome (GOLD analysis project Ga0228710, IMG submission 177995) | Root nodule microbial communities from Medicago polymorpha collected in Santa Monica, California, United States - pink nodules | ecosystem: Host-associated > Plants > Roots > Nodule... | reverse complement strand
ATATATATATCAATCACAAACACAACAAATATACAAACACAACACATAAAAAATACAAACACACTACATTGCTAGCACACAAACACTGCCAAAACAGAAATTTAAACACTCCCTAACATCAAAATATGTAGGTCAGCTGTGCAAAAAAACATACATCAGTGTACAATCAACTCAATTTTAATCAAATTCAATCAACAATTTGCCTCGTGAGTGCACGTTTTCTCAATGACACGGACATCTGTATGCACAAAAAAATGTCTTCACTACCAATAGAATATGTGTTTCTCCACTAATAAAATGACATGTTTCTCTGTCCCCATGAGCTTAGCTCAGTTGGTAGGGATATTGCATAATTTATGCAGGGGTCGGAGTTCGAACCCCTGACACCCCACTTCTCCACATTTAATTATGTGAGCTCAAGCCACTAGGCTACTAGACTAAAAAAAATGACATGTTTCCCTATTTAAAAATAAGAATCCAAACCCATCTTTTTCATTGTCACCATCAAACAAATTCATTATGCATATGAATTTAGCACACGAATACACTTACCAAATTTTGAATCAAATACATTGAATGTATAATTTAATGCACGTTATTTAGATTATATGTTGACTCTCGTTTTATTTATTTATAGATAAAAACGTATTCCAAATCTAAAACTTATTTATATAATTAAATTTAAAATAATTACTTTTATTTTCTTTTGAAAATTACATTTTATCTAATTAAATTTCGTTTATTAAGATGAATAAGTGAGAAATTCGAAGTTCAAACATCAATCTCTTTATATTATAATGCATTGTCCTTATCTACTGAATTACGTTTTTTTTCTTCTTTTCTTTCAAAAGAGTAGGTAGCAAAGAGCTGACCTACCAAAATGTATTAATATGAAGAGAAGAAACAATACAAAATGGAGGGGACCAAACCAAAACTCCAATCAAAAAGTAATAAATCTAAAGGATGGCATCCCCAAAAGATTTTTAATAAGATTAGTCCTAATAAAGGGGACTGGACCCTCTCTAGTGACAGGAGAATTGACAGAAGAGGTCCAGTGAAATCTTGAACATTTGAAATAAAAGGTTTATTGATAAATAGATGAGATAGAAAATATTAAAGGGAGATTTTCACATGAGAAAACTGCAGAGAAATTTATCAGAGGAAATCCATTCCCCTAATAAAGCTAGGCATATCATCCTAAAAAGTAAGTGTTTACAAGGATATCCCATAATTGTGTGAGTTACAAGGATATCCCCTAATAAAGTCTGCTACCTCATTACCCTCTCTATATGTATGAGTTACAATGCAATTCATTTGACGAAGGATGAGCTTCATATTCTTCCATCTGTTTCTAAGGCACCATGGAATCTGACCTTCTCTTTGAAAAGCTAGAACCACCAAAGAAGAATCCGTTTCTAGCCATAGGTTCCTCCAACCTTTTTGATAAGCTGAATTAATATTACGTTAAGACCAAAATCAACTGATATTTAAGATAGATTGATTAATATTATTTTTCATACATGTTTAAATAAAATGGTTATGTTACTAATTCCAATGCACCTTAATACATATGCAATATAATTTACCATTTGTTTTATAACTACGAAAATTCATTTACGGTTGTTTGTTTCGCGGATATAAAATTCATTCTTTGGAATAACTTTCTCAGAAATACAATAGCGAGAATTATATTTCTAAGAATTTTTTCAAAAATGTTGTTTACTAATTTTTACTCTTGGGTTTTTGTCAAAATATATACTTGTTTTTTAAATAAAAAAGAAAAGAAAAATCATCAATTAACTATTTTTTTTTTACTCCAAACTAATTTTTTATTTTTACTCCTTCGAAAAAAAACTAATTTTTTTTTTATAAAATCAATTAACTAATTTAGATTGCAATAGAAGTGAATGAATACAGAACGTCGGGTATACGGCACTTTTTAAGCAAAACGTGGGTTCATTTCCTTGGAATAAATTTTTTCCATCCCTTCTTGAGAATAAAAATGGCTAGAACATGAGTAAAATAGATTGATGGGTATTATTTATTTCTAGACAGATTATTTTTGTTCTTTCCTACAAAAACAGGAATACCTCTTTCCCATTTTCTACTTTAAGGAATGTATTTTTTATCTCCGAAACAAACACCCTCTTATAAAAAAGGAAAAACAAAAGATTGGTGGGACATAAACCTAACATAACAGAATAAAATAACAAGAAAAAAATGAAATTAAGAGACGTCAAATGAAATTTAAGTAAGAGGTCCTGAGTCCCATCTCTAAAAAGCAACATTTCATTTCCTTCTAACAATTTACTAACAACTAACATTTATCTATTGAAAAAAAATATAGTCAAGTTACCGTAGGTATAATTTCTTCTAATGAATCAATTTTTTTTCAAAAAAATTGGGTGGGGGGGTGGTGGGGGTTAGGATCAAGGAAAATGGCTTGGATTAATTGAAACTCGATTTGTTTACGAAAGGAGGAAGGGGGGGTTAGGAGGGTGGGAGCATTTAATTTGTCATTGTTAGGAAAATGGTGTTGGAGGATGTTGGTGGATAAAGAGGGGTTGTGGTATCGAGTGTTAAAAGCTCGGTATGGTGAGGTTGGGGGGCGGATTAGGGAAGGAGATAGATATGCATTGGTGTGGTGGAATATGATTTGTAGAGTGCGTGATGGTGTAGGTGAGGGGGTAGGGAGGTGGTTGGCGATGGGAGGAACACCTTATTCGGGTATGACACTTGGATAGGGGATACTACGTTGCGGTTAAAGTTTCCTCGGTTATTTGAGTTGGCGGTGGAGAAAGAGAGTAAGGTTGAGGAGATGAGGCGGTTGGGGTGGGACGGTAATGGAAGGGCGTGGGTGTGGAGACGTCGGTTGTTTGCATGGGAGGAGGATAGTGTGTTGCTCTTTTATGTAACATTTTTGCAGGACACTGTTCATGACTCTTGGAGGTGGATGCTTGACCCGGCTCAAGGGTATTCGGTGAAAGTAGCATACCGTTTTATTACAGACACATGCGTCATGGCTGACATGTCTCAGGTTGATGATGTTTGATCAAACCATATTCCGTCAAAGGTCTCTTTATTGGTGTGGCGTCTCCTTCGCAATAGGCTTCCTACTAAAGATAATTTGGTTCAACGGGGTATTCTTACTCCAATAGATGGCATGTGTGTGGTTGGTTGTAATGTTTTAGAATCAGCTACTCACTTTTTTTGCATTGTAATATCTTTGGTGCTTTGTGGTCTAATGTGCAGTCTTGGTTGGGAATTTATTTGGTCCCTCCTGGTGAGCTTCGACAACATTTTATTCAGTTTACCGGAATGTCAGGTTTGCCAAGATCTGCACATCTATTCTTAACAGTTATTTGGTTTGCTACAATTTGGGTGACTTTGAAGGAGCGGAATAATCGTGTGTTCCAAAACAGGCAGCATTAGCTTACACTTATTATGATTGGTGGAAACATCCGCTTCCTTGTATGGGTCTGTTCTTGTAATTTTGTTTTTTTGCTGCCCTTTTAAAGGGTAAACTGACTCTGTATTTCTGTAACTTTGGTGGTGTTTCTTTTTCGCGCGATTGGAATCACTTTTGAGTATATATATCATTTTGATTTGTTCATAAAAAAATGAACCGTATTTTGAACAGTTAAAAAGTTTATAATATTAATATGCGATATAATTTTTAAGATGGATTCTAGGGTGAGGGTTCAATTAAGTCCCTCACCGGTGGACCATAAAAATACCACCATTTGATTTAATCTATGCTCTACATTTGTCAAAAATAATATTGAGAACATTTCTAGATTTCCACACATAATCTTTCTTCTATCTCTTTCACATTTGTGTAACTGTATCCTCTGGAACTATCCTTTAATGGTGACCGATCCAAGAGTGTGTGTGATAGTAATTGAATGCTCTTCAACGATGCTTCTGATTAGTGATAATGGCTTCAAAGTGTTTGAGAGACAAATCCAAAAGTGTTTGAGAGTTTCTCACCAAACAAACAAACAAAGAGATTGATTGAAAAGAAGTGTTTTAAGATTTAGTAATGTTTAGTTCTCAATCTTCTTTCTCCTCCCTCTCTTACAGTATTTTTCTTCTCTAAAAAATATTCTTAATAATAAGAAAGATGTTTTCATAATCCATATTTAAACTTTGAAGAAAAACATTGTCCAGACAATATCTATACAAAAAATAATTTCTGGTTGAAATTAACATTGATTAACAAAATATATGATGACTTCATTGTGGGACGATGGAGAAGTTTAGAGATGGACAGAAACCGATTGCAAGGAGGGGAGTTTACATTCAGTGTAGTAACTAATAATGAGATCATGTTGGATTATTTAATATAACAATAAGTGGTTCACTGATGAAGGACTTAATTGAACCCTCGTTCTGAAATCTACCCATTTCTAAATCTACGTCTAGCTTAAAAATTAGTTAAGAGTAAAGTAAAGAGAAGTGCTATATTCTACCAAAAAAAACAGAGAGAAGTGCTATATAATATCCATACTCCATAAGATATGTGGACGTAGAAGAAAGCCCTATAAAAGGAGTATGCAATATGCAATTATGCATGCGGTGTTATGGGTGTAGGTCCTACACTGTAGGCCACGATCTCCACTTTATTAATATGCCACGTTATTCGTGAGGCGTCGTGAAATTTTAGTTTGCACTATTTTATTGAGCATTTTCCAAAAGAGTAAATAGTCTCACAAGTCACGTGAACTTAAAAAATTAGATTAAGCATTCAATTGTGTGAAGACTCAACCTTATTTCAGTCTTTTTAGAGGTTTTTATATGACAGAGACATTTACACTTGCGTACCCTGTATATACCTATGTGCATAGACACATCGCATCGCATTATAATAAATTATTATTGTTATTATTATTAGGTAAAGGAATTCAACTCATTTCATTATATAATAATAATAAGTCGTTATACTACCACGAAAAAAATTAATAAGTCGTTAATACAATACGGTACATCAATAAATAATTGAGAGTTAACTTCTAACATAACTGTCTGTGCTAATTCATGAACAATCTCATTTATATGCTTCCTGCAAAACTATACCCTAGAGATGCTAAAAAAGAGTGTTCAACAACTGTCTACAAGAAACAATAATGCTACCAAAGTCGTTATTACTGTTATTGTTACCATTGAAAGCATCAACGACAATCTTTGAATCTAGAGAAAAAATTGTGTTATCAAAGCCTAACTCAGACGCCCACTGCAACACTTAAAAAGTCATAATGCCTCACTAACATCCACCGAACATAATAGGGTGAACCAAGTTTTTTTTGCCAGAACAAAACACTTGTCTGGCATTGCGAATGCACATACCAATACCAACATAAAATTAGTTAGTGTAATTGGAGTAATTTAATATGAATTTCAAGGTTTTCCCTTTGTTTTAACCTATCAATAATTTATTTGGATCTGCGTCTAATTTATCCAAAATCACGTTTAGTAGCTTCAGATGTTTAGTGATGAGGGTGTATTGGAACCTGCTATTGCACTGACACGTATTTAAACATATACCAATCTACTTTTTCTATGAGATGGATCTTAAACTCTCATTCAATATGAGACTTTTACAAAGACATTATTTATACACTACAATCTTTTAAAAAAAAATAATAAAATGATGTTGACACTTATTTTGGTAAGCGGCAACAATTTGAAACCACCACATTATGAAACTATAAGCGGAATACATAGGCCGCTGAATTCACTTTGGCAACCATTTTGGGATGATTTTGAAAACCGCTTGAGTAATCTAGGAGGTCTTTTAGCAATGGTTATACTTTTTTTAACAACATGGGCTTCATTGGTTATAACTTATAAGTTAACAAATGAGAAAATTGCTATTCACACATTTGAAAAGGCTAAAAAACACATGTAAAAGACGAAAAGTCCCGGCGGTAGTTAACTGTCGAGATTAACACTAACGTGACTTAACTCACGCAACGTAAGTTAAATCACGCAGAATTTTGCAGTGGCGTGAGTTAACTCACGTAGAGGTAAAATTCTCATTTCAGTTGGAAATGAGCAAAACCTGTTGAGTAAAGAGCAGAATTCAAAAAATTACCCGATGGGGGCAAATATCACATGCTATAAATTTTATGATTGCATATGTATATGTGTCTTAGTATTTTGAAATTGTTGTATGGTTATTTCATTTTTTGTCAAGTAGTCTAATGGTTAGAGCTCACACAATTTAATTGTGGAGAAGTGGGGTGTCCGAGGTTCGAATCCTGACCCCTGCATATAACATGCAATATCCCTACCAACTGAGCTAAGCTCACGGGGATTTTCATTTTCAACACTATTAAAATATATCCATAGGTATGTGATCAAACAATCATCTACATAAAATTTATTGAAGAGAAAATACTTTCAACTATTATAGTTTTTTTTTTAAGGAACTATTGTAATTGTTACAATAAAAAATCAAAAAAACTAACTTCAGAAATAAACGCACTATTAGACACACGTTATTTTTCAATTCCTACCAATATTTTTGAAATATCACTAATTTAATGGGGCAACACTTAATTTTTAGTGTGAGCAAAAGCAAGATATTCAATGGTTAAATATGTTTTTGGTCTCTATAAAATTGGGAACTTCTAAGTTTAGTCCTTACTTAATTTTAATAGGTTTTTTAGTCCCTACAAAAAAAAAATTACTTCTAATTTTAGTCCTTGTTACAACAAAGTTTATTTAATTATCCTTAAACTCTTAAATTTTTGAACTATTTTTTTGAGACAAGTTTAAAACACTATGAAAGGTTCATTTACTAAAATTTAGAATTTTTTAACATGAAACGAATTAAATATGAATTTTTTAAAACATCAAAACTTAGAGATAAAATTAACAAAATTTGGACGTAGAAATCAAATTTTATGACAATTTTTTGCAGAGGAACTATTAGTAATGTTCTTCACACGTCTGCAAAAAATTGTTCAAAAACTCAAGAGTTTAAGCATAAATTAAACAAATTTGAATTGAGGATGGACTAATACTGGATGTAGAAAAAAAATTAGAGACTAAAAGAACTATTAAAATTAAGTAAGGACTAAATTTAGAAGGTCACAATTTTATAGGGAGTAAAAACATATTTAACCCGATATTCAATCTTCACTAAACAAAAACATTAGGCAAGTGGGGGCAGCTGCCCCCAACACCATACACCTGCATCCGTAATTGATTATGAAAGCTATCATTTTTCATATCCTTAGGAAAAATATAAAAAATTTGCATTAGTTTTATTTGATTTTTAGAATGCTTTGTTGGTATTTTTATACTTTTATTTTATTTGACAATTTTTTTTATAGAATTTTTTACTTTATTTTTTGGTTGTTTTTAAAAGTGAAATTCACAAGTGCTGAAATTTGAGAGATTCTAATTGGTTCTTATATATAAACATATTTAGGAATCTATAATCCAAATACATCGAAACTGTGTTTGAATTATAGAACCCGAAACCCCATGAGCATTTTTGTAAAAAAAAATATAGGGTGCACGATAAATGGATAGGGTGAAAAAATTAAAAGTGTATTTTATATTGGACTATATAACTTTGTGCCTCCATTGCTTTCGTAGGCTTAGAGGATCTTCCTGATATCATCTCATGGGAGTTTCTTTTCTGACCTCTCATGATACTTAAAAAGCAAACTAACCTATTACAATTGGTGTTGAAGACAATCGAATCCAAGATCTTGAAAAAACACATTCAAAAGTATCAAACAAACGCAATCAGACCAACTCAAATGAATTACTTATGTTCAGATTTACTCACTAGAAGAAAAAAAAAACATCATTTTTTCCGAGATTACATATCCGGACACAAGAAGAAAAAAAAAATAAAGCATTCTTTCTCTGTCCTGGTTGGTAAATCATGATGGGGTGTGTTAAAGTAGCTCTCTCATCCTAATAGTTGTAGCTCTTAGAAAGAGCCTTGAGCCCAATGACAATAATCTGGAACATGTTCATTCAAAATTTTAAACAACTCGTCTCTTATCGGTACAACTCGTCTCATATCGGTACAAAGATAGGGACCAATTTCGTGGTTTACTCCTTGTTTTAGACTCTCTTATCTAAGATGTTCCTTCATGAGCTACAACTAGGGTGCCCTAAACTTTCTTTCAAGTTGTCAGTCTGTTTTGCCAAACATCATTCGTAGGTGAATACCATGACAGTGTGGTAAGGTTACACAATATTTGCAATATGAACAAAATACATACCACACTATAATGATTACATGTAAAATTATTGCAGAAGAACATCCAATGCAAGGTAAGTAATGCAATCATTTATTAAAAATCCAATATTGTTGTGTGATGTTTGCGATACTTTGTTCGTATAACAGGGATAAAGATTTGAGACAGGTCATTCCAATTCACTTGAACACAACTTGGATACACCATGTTTATTTTGAAATAAATAAAATTCTAGCACTGTCTTTGTAAACAAAAATCAGAAAACTTGGATAGTTGCACAAGAACTCGGGTCTCTTCAACGCAATGACCGAATTATCAAATAAGAGAAGAACATATAGATCAAAGCACACTTGCAACAGCAGTAAATATAAATTACACTTGAACAAAACATACTACAATGGAAGAGAAAATTCAAGCTAACTAAAATTGTACATTTGATCACTAATCTTATTGGTGAAGGAGCAACGAAGGAAGAAATGAAGCACTGACACAAACATTAGACACGACACTAACACAGACATCGGTAGTTACATGACTCAATGTCATATGGTGTCGGACATGGACATTAATCTGAAGTGTCGGTGCTGCACTGGACTTGAATATAAAACATCATTAACAATCAAACTACTCTTCCCCAAGGAAGAAAACAGTTGGTTTTTTAGGGTCCATGATCTCCACAGTCCCTTCTATCATCTTAGCAACTTTACCCATTGTTGGCCTTGCCTCAGGCCTATCCTGCAAGCACCACATCGCAGTCTTCACCATTCTGTTAACCAATTGAAAATGTGCTTTACTATCATAAGCATGACAAATTTGACTATCAAGAATTTCTTCAACTCTCATTTCCTTAAACATCTTATCAAAAGCCCATCCAGGGAAATACCATTCATCACTCCTCGCCACAGAGCCTTGAATCTCGAAGTTCCTCACTCCACTCACAAGCTCCAACAACACCATACCAAAACTATAAACATCAGCTTTTGAAGTTATTGGATCTGCTGTTATCCATTCAGGTGCCATATAACCAGGAGTTCCCCTCCTTCTTGACATAGTCACCATGTCTTCTTTTTTCCTTAGCTTCGCCAATCCAAAATCCGATATCTTAGGACAACAATCATCGCCTAAGAGAATGTTTTCTGGCTTAATATCACAATGCAAAACCCATTCCAAACACTCCTCATGTAGATATGCAATTGCCCTTGCCATACCAAGTGCAATTCTATACCTCATGTTCCAATCCAAAACAGGTTTATCTGAGATACTTGGATCTGGTAGGCTAGTATCATGACTTAGATCAGATTCTGATTCACCAGTACCACTACTCTTCTTAGACTTGACCCTGAAGAGGTACTTGTCCAATGAACCACCTGGAATGTATTCATAAACAAGTATTCTTTGACCTTTCTCGGCACAGAAACCCCACAGTCGAACCAAGTTAAGATGATGCATCCTCGCAATGATTGTAACTTCAGCCCAGAACTCAGCGTCAACTCCAGTAACATTCTTTAAGCACTTCACTGCAACAACACGATGATCAGGCAACTCACCTTTATAAACATCTCCAAATCCACCCTTCCCAATGAGATTTGAGAAATCATTAGTAGCAGCTTTGATCTCCGAGTAGGTAAACCTTTTCGGACCACCTGCAGGCAAAAGCTCAAGACCTAATGTGGTAGCCATGTCCCTATACTTGATATACCTCTTAAGGAAAGACCAAAAGAAAGCCACACCAGCAATGAGTTCAGCCGCAAAAAGCGTGCAGATAATAACAATATTTCTCGTGGTAGTGTTCGAATCCTTCGGCGGTAAAGGCAAACTTATCCTCACAGGACAAGTTGTTTGCATAACTTCTGTCATACCAATAAAATTAGGAGCTTCTGTTTCCTTCTGATCCACTTTCAAAAACAAAGCAAGTTCAGTCCCTGGTGACCAATAACCATATTGAAGTTGTTTACCTCGTAACAAAACACAATAGCTCGATCCATCGTATTTGAATCCAAATCCAAGACAGTTTACATCTCTTGTACAGTTTGATTCACAAATTGAGTAGTTATCAGCAGTAATTTGGTTCATTGAACCATTACTCGTATAGTTTACATAATCAAGCCTAAGAAAATGAATATTACTAGAAAGTTGAATTTTCCTCTTACAACCCTCTTCACTTCCACCTTCAACAGGCTCAAATCCAGAAGGACAAACACAATAAGTTGAATTATAAAAATCTTCTCTAGGCATACATATCGAATTAGGACCGCATTTTCCTTTGATTTTACACGATTCCCATATCGCTAACCAAACAACAACCCATGTATTCTTTTGTTCAGGATAAAAACTATAAATTCTCAAATTACCATCATCATCAAGAACAAGTTTTCTAATCCTAGAATCACCATAATCAGAAGTAAGAAAAGAGTTACTTTGATAACTCATTTTTCCAAGATCATCCATACTCATTAAAGGGCTTTGTGTGTTATAGTATTGATCAGATGAATTATCATTGAGAATCAAAAAACTAGAATTAATCAACTTATACTTCTCATTACTTGAAACAATTTCAATTCCACTAATATTTTGGTTTGGTACAATAGTATTAGTAGGATTCAAAAAACTAGTCCAATTTCCAAAAACTAAGTTTCCATTATCATGAAGAACAAGTTGTGAGGAATTGGAATGATTAACAAAGGAAACATTGTTGAGTAAAAGTTCACCTTTTGAAGTGATAACAAGAGAGGAAGATGAGTTTAGCTTTGTTGGTATGCTCCAAATAAGAGGATTTGAAGATTGAGGTATTTTTGTGAACCAAATTGAGAAAGTGAAGAGGTTTTTTGAATTTGGTATAGGAAAAAAACCAGCTGAGAAATTTTTGTTTGATGAGGTTAGTGTTCTGTTTTGTGAGGGAAGCCATGGTGAGTTTGAGATGTTGAAAGATGTTAGTTTTTGTTGGGAAAATGAAGGTTGAAGATTTGTGAGGAAAAACAAAAGGAGGAAGAAAATTGAGAGATGCATGTTTTTGTGTTTGTTTGGAAGATGAAAGTGTTGGTTTGTGTGTGTTTGGTTGAATTTAGATGTCATTTTTAGATGAGATTGGTGGCGGCTATGTTTGAGTTGACTAGAGAAGATTGGACTTTGGATTTGGTTGTATCATTCTTTGTTTTACATTACACACGGTGGAAGTGGAATAATTGACTTGTTGAATTATGCACTACCATTTGCAATTTAATATGCTTATAGTAAGATTCATCTCTATGCCCAATTAAGACATTATAAGTTTTTAAATAATGAATAGATCTGTGTTATTTGAACATCTACTTATATAACAACTTTTGAGACAGTCAAAATTTTATAAAGAAAATGAAGTATTGACACAAAAACTAAAGTAATATAAAAAGAAAATAACAAAAATAACGCGAGTATAAGAGACAATATTGTTATAAAAATTGTCAAAAAAAAAGTTTGTTCAAATACTATTTCTCTTAAATAATATCATTGTTTTGTGTCACTTTTATAAGTTTTTTTTTGAGCAATTGTGTATTTATACAATTGATTCTTAGAATTTCTCCATGAATATTCATATGATTTAATTTGATTGGATGCGGGTATGGAAAAAGTTACACCTATAGTGTTTATAAATTTAATTATATCTTTATTACTTCAATAGTTACAAAAAATGTGTTTGATCTACTAAAAAACAAAAGACATTGTCTCTGAAGCCCCGATACATAAAAATGGATAACGTATCGTATCACATGCGTATCTTGTACCGATACCTACCCGATACTTCTCGATACGTATCAGGAGAGTATCCGAAGATTAAATTTTATTTTTTAAAAAAATAATTATCCGATATTTCCCGATACGTATTAGGAGAGTATCCGATAATTATCCTGCACCGTTACCTGCCCCAATACTTTCCAATTAATGTTAACTAAAATAACTTAACTCTTGAGTATAGTGCTTCTTTTTTGGATCGATATAGTATAGCACTAACAATGTTACTTTTGGATATAGGATAACACTGATGGTGCTCTTTTTGGGATATATTGTGTATGTAATTGACTAATCATCAATATTATTTATATTTATGTTCATGTGCTACGGGCCTATGACTGATTTCTTTTGTTTTTTAATATATTTGCATATTAAAAAAATGGTTATACTTATATTGTACATTTAATTATATAATTTTTTTTATTAACGTATCCAAGCCGTATCGTATCTTGATTTTTAAAATTTTCTCGTATCGCCATATCGGTGCAGTATCGTATTCGTATCGTATCTCGTATCCGGACTTCACATGACATTGCTGAACAATTTTGTTTGATTTAGAAATTAATCTTAAGTTCGGATAAAATAAATAGTAAAAGATTGGACAAAGCCAAAATTTATTGTCTCTCACTAAGTTATGAGACAATTTTTTCTCAAAAATAAAGACTATCAAAAATACCATTTTCCTTCTCTTCCACCCCTCTCCTCTCACCTGCCTCTTATCTATTAGGTCTCCCTTCCTCTCTCAACTATCTCGTGTCTCTATCTAATCTTAAGATCGGATAAAACAAGTAGTAAAAGAACTTTAAATTATACATTTATTTTGAAACTAAAAAAAGATGCTACATGTACATAAAAATAAAATGGATCCGAAGTTCATAAAATAAAAAGTATTATATCGTTTCTCAGTTCGTCTCTTTTGTTTAAATTTGTCAAAATACATTATTGATAGCATGCAGTGTCAGATTAAGAAATTATCAATTAATTGGAGACGAGGGAACAAACTTCCATAATATTTCTGAGCAAAGCCTGTGAAATTTGAGAACCGTCCTTATTTGTAAGAAAGGCTAAAGTTCTAGTCAACAAGTTGAAGATAACGCTTAATTCTCCACACTAGACTTGAATTTCCAGCTATAGAACAAAGCCTTGAAACTCACCCCGACAATGTAGTTTAATTTTTCATAGTATCTGTTGACAAATGTTTTGAAAACCAACAATTGACGGCACACATCCCTCCTAAACCACCATGTTTAGAAACACCATTAAGATTAAATTCTAATTCTACAACACAATCAATATTAAATTCTAACTTTATGTATTCTTCAATACACGGTTTTTTATGGAAAAATGTTTAAGTAAGTTGGGTTTCGTGGGTTAGAGCAGATCTCAAAGTTCAAAGAACGTTTATAGAAGTACTTACATATCACATATTAAGAAGGTCCTTACATCAACAGAGGGAGTTGAACTCATGAACTTGCAGATAAATGAACCTTTGTTGACTTAATATCGATTTTTCAACACATTAATTTGATGAGGTTAAAATTCAAGTGAGACCCCACTAAATTGTTTATGTTTTACATAAATTTGATAATTGATGTAAATTTTAACTAGTAGAGAGACTTTATTAAAACATGTCTATTACATGGTATGTTGCTAGTATTTCACAAACACACCTTTAGGGTCTGGTTGGAAAAGAGTTTATCGGAAAGAGGTTTTGAAGGTTAATTCTATTATTTAAAATATATTCTATATTTAATTTTTTTCAAAGAACAAGATGATAAGTGATCATATAATACTTCAAATGTACTTATTGATTTAAAATAATAATAATTTATGGTATGAGTAGTTTAAAAGAGAAAAGTAAGTCACTCTTTTTCTCTTTGATAAACCCTCCATATATCGAAACATATTAACTTTGAAAGTTTAGAGGGGGAAGAAGAGACTTTTGGTGCAGAAGATTAGAAAGAAAAATAAAATGAAATCTTATGCTTATTTTGAGATAATGCATTTATACGAAATAATATTTATGATTAATATATATTTTTAAGTTTGAGAGTATTATAAAAACATAAGTTGGAAATGATGAAGTTATCTAAATCATTCAAAATCATCTTTGAGTATAATTTTGAGTTCTACATTTAAAAAAAAAAGTATTGTTATGAACAAAAAAGTTTATTCAAGTTGAGGACTATATTTTTTCTTGTTCTCTTTTCTCATTATTTGTAGTCCAAGTCTTCCTCTTCCTCATGATGCATCACTATTGTATTAAAAATAATGATATTTATAAAATCATTTTATAACAAATTTTAAAATGGCATTTTTATCCTCTTTTCTTATTGGTAAAAAACAATAAAAAAAATTCTTTTTATTTTTCAAAAACAACAAAAAGAGAAAAAGTATGAGAAGAAGAGAAAGAACATAATAAAAATATGAGAGTTTGTCCAAATTTTATTTATAATTTTTTTTCTCATTTCTCTTATATTAATTAGTGATTCAGTGGCGGCTTTAGCTGAGTTGACATTGGAAAGACGACTCTTTACCTTGTCATTAATGCCATTGCTATTGGTTTTTTTTTTCTTTTTCTTACAATATTTTTTGGCGTTATTAGTATAGAAATTTGTTGATTTTCTACAACCACTTACATACAATTTCCTTGTAATTGGCTAACAGAATTAATTTGTTTTTTCTTTTCTGATGTGAACGTGTGACAACTTTCTTCATCACAAATTATGAATCTTAAAATTTTTACTTTCACATTAGTGGTTGACGGACGAATTTTCTCAAAATGGCTTTGGTCTTTTCGAAAAAAGAAAGCACTTTTATTTTCTGGTCAAGAAAAATGATACGTAGTGGTAGTTTTAGAAAGTTTGATTTTGCCAGATTTTGTTCTATTGCCGTGTTATTTGGTCTTACATTTTTTTTAGGGGTGGTCTTACATTTTCTAGAGCAGGAAGAGAAGATTTTTTTAATAGACGGAACAATAAATAATTATTGAGTGTCATACACAAAGTGGAGAGATTGAAGTTTACGCTCTCAGTCATATTGTTTGACCGGACAATTTAAAGATTTTGTTAATTGAGATAGGATTTGTGGACAAAAGTAGATTAATTGTTTTATATTTTGTCAATTGAGATAGAACTTGTGGTTAAAAAAATACTAATCATGACTTAAGTATAAATAAAAAAATGTTTATATATTGTTGGATATAATTCTCAAAATATCATTGAATAAAACAAGTTCTCATACACACTTAAATGAAAAGAAAAGGTAGTTATGATTTGTTTGGATTGACTTATTTGAGTTTATTTATCAACATAAGTTTTGTGACACTATTTGAGTCAACTTATGTTAATTTTTTTTTTGAGAAAAAGTTAATTATGTCAATTTTTATAAGTTCTTTTAACTTATTTTAATAAATTCTCCAATATTGCTTATATAAACAACTTATAGCATATACAACTGTCACATATCTACGTATAGTAAATTGGGGGCAACTGTCACCACTACTGCTCCGGTCAGTAGCGGAGCCAGGAATTTGGAATAGTAGGGGCACCATTAGGGATGAGAATAGGCTAGGCCGAGCTAGGCTTTGCAAGGCCTAAGCCTGACCTGCCATATTTTTTTAAAGCCTAAGCCTGGCCTGCAGTCTGTCATAGGCCTACTTTTTAGGCCTGAGTCTGGCCTTCTAAAAGCCTGATACGACCTGCTAGCCTGTTTAAAGCTTATATCTTATGAACATCTTTAAATAAGCAATGTGATCTAAGTTTAAATGGACTAGCGAACTAATAGTTCAATTAGATTAAACTCTCTTTTGATAACCAACATGAGGTTTTAGGGAATTCGACTATATACTGTATCATATTTCTATTCTAGTTTATAGTAATACATTTATATATGCAAAAAATTAATGTATGCTAATAAAGCTTAAATTATTGAAAAAGTTTACATATTTATATTTTAATTCAAAGTACAAAATATAATATAATAATAAATAATATTATTCATATTACTTAAATAGGCCGGCCTAATAGGCTTAAGAGGCTTTTTGAGAGGCATGTGGCCTGGCCTTTTAAGCTAAATAGGCTTAAAAAAAAAGTCTAGGCCTTCTCTATTTAAGAAAAAAGCCTGGCCTGACCTGACCTGTCATAGGCTAGGCCGTAGGCCCCTGTAGGCCGACCTGGCCTACTCCCATCCCTAGGCACCATTACACAAATTTTTCTGGGAGGGAGAGTTGGTGTGATTGATTTTATGGTTCCATAAAATTAGGATGAAGGGTTTTCATTTTTCTCATTGAGAAAGAGATGATGGTAGGTATATTTAGAAATAAAATCTCACAAAACTGGCATGATGTTATGTATTGAGAAAGAGATGAAGAATTTTATGTGAATATTGCCCCCACTTATAAACATTTATTCATGTTTTTTTTTAGAGGAACACTTATTCATGTCATTGCTTAACTGATGTGAGACATTTTAACAGATAGTGAGGTGGGGCGTGATAAAAATTGCTTATTTTAATTTAAAAAAATTAAATAATAAATGAGAGAGTGTAACATGTTTTGTTTGTGTGGGCGGGAAATAAAAAAAAGTGTATAAATTGAATGCAAAATCCATACGGTTATATTCCAATTCATATGTTTAATTTGTGTGCAAAATCTATACTGGTGTATTACAAATATGGTGGGGGAAGATATGTTTGTGCCACACAACCTTGTGTGTGGCTCTGTCACCAGCTCCGATGATCTTACTTACTAAAGCTTGTCCGGTCAAGTTAACTCTAACCCTAAATCTAATCTAGCAATTTCCCTCACATTCTAACGCATTTAATTCACACTTTTGACTTCCTCATCCCTTTAACACGCAATAAATTCATTTCATTTCAAATTGTTTGTCATTCATTAAATGGTTTAAGGCAATTCATTTTAAATTTGAATGGCAGTTCAGCACCAACAAACAAAATCAAACCATTCATCTGTTTGATCTTCTCATTTAAAATAAATTAAATGCTCATAAACTCTTATCTTAGTCATCATCCATTCATTTGAAATTCAAAAATTCACTCCTATCATTATTCATAATATCCTTTGACTTTCTCATTTAAAAGCAATTGTGACTGTTAAAACAACATTAAAGCAATTTTGAATTACGATTTCTCTCCCTCCTATTGTCAAATCCTTTAAATGCAAATGAATGTGTGTTTTAATTGTCCATTGGAATATACAAACTCGATATAAATGTGTACTAATGACATTCAAACCGTTTTTGGAAATTATATAACAAAATAATTAATTAACATTGAAAATAGACATGCACATTATGTATCATTATTAGTGATGAATGCCTATGAGGAACACGAAAGGAAATAGTTTAATGGACAATTGACTTATTTCAAGTACTATATATACACACACTAAGATTTGTTTTAGCATAACAACAAAGATATCACCCTTTACATAAGAGGTAGCCATGATGGATAACCAATCTGTCATAAATGTCACAAAATTCCCTATTCATTTTCAAAAAGGTTTTTTTTCCTCAAAAGATGCTATCTTTATCTGCATTTTCGTTTTCATGAGTTGAGATTTTGCAATTTCTTTTTGGGGTCTTTCTTACGATTTTTGCATTTACAAATATGGCTTTATGGGAATATGAACCAACAGATCCACCTTATATACATCTCTTGAGACTTAAATGACCTACCTATCACGTATAATACCATTCAAAAGAGATATGTTTGATAACATACCTGATTTTGTAAAGCCAATGTTTGTCATATTTGCTATCCTCTGTTCATGTTATGTAGCATTTGTAAGAGAAAAAAATGTTATAAATAAATCATTCCTATCAAGATTGTAAGCCAGACACAAAATTTGTTTGAGTTTTATGTATGATTGCTTTTAATTGATATTGACAGCACCATTGAGCATCAACATCAATCCTAACAATGATAAGTATATCGACACTGTGAAATTTATATATAGAACATGCCACACTGAATTTAATACCAATGTTGTATGTTGTTTAATCTTTGTTGTATCAGCTTTATGTAGTTGCTTCTTTCTTTCTTTATTACATTGTTTCTCATATGGATGTTGTGTATCCTACTAAGTCCCGATTTTGCTAATCCTTTTTGCTATTCCTAAATACTATTTTCGAAATCCATTTTAATGTGCTATTTTTTAATACTACAAGTTTTATTGATTACTACACTAATCGTATGTATGGTTACTTGAAACACTAATCATACGTATGATTACTTAAAGTTAGTTGTAAATTTAACCCCTTTGGATCATATCTATATTCGACGAGAGTTTGCAATAATCTCATCAAAATTACATTAGTCAATCATTACTTGAGAAATAATAGTGATGTTTTCAAGTATGTTACAAATTTGGTATGATTCATACGTCGTTGAAGGACATATTAAGGCACATTTTATCGCTATATTGTATATCTAATAAGGATTTGTCTAACATGTGCAACATTGCACATGTTAAAACAATTAAAAGTAAAAAAAATATTCTTAATTAAAAAATTATATATTTAATATAAAATGTACGTTTCAATACAAACTTATTATTTTGTTTAAAAAAATACAAATGTGATTTTTTTAAAACTTCTTAATATGTGTAAATCTGCACATGATGGAAACAATCATCTAATAATCACATTTGTGTTTTTCGATAGACACATACATGACACATGTCAAATATAACTTATTGATCATTATAACAGTCGATAGGACCCGTGCGTCGCACAGGTCGAAAGTCTAGCATTGGTATAATTCTTTGATATTATAATAATTGTCCTCTTTTAAAATAATTGATTGTCCACATTAAATGAAAATTTATGTTATAAAAAAGAGTTTCACTTATGAATTTTATAAAATCAAATTTGTAAATGCATTTGAGATGAAATTTTGAATAATTTCTACCATACTTTTTAAATATAAAAACACGCAAAGAACAATTTTAATTTGTCAATGTTAATGAGTCTTTAATTTCTTTAATATATAATAGGATAGTGTTTATAATCTTAATTGCTCAACGATAATGAAGCTATTATTCTATCACTTTACATTGCTAAAAAATTTCAATAAATATTTATCATATAAAATTTTACCCACAGAAGTAAAAATTTCTATATCCGTGACTGATATACAAAAGACAATTTAACGATATTTTATCTTTTGTTATAAAAATACCTCATGCAAAATTATACATAAGCGCTATTCATAATCATATTTTATACAATATCAACCAAACCTTATTTATTTTTTAATCCTGAACCAAAAAAAATAAAGTGAGGTTCCAACTTTGCCTTTGTAATCCTGAACATATAACATATCACCATCTCACATCACATCTCGATGGATTAAATTCATCCGGGCTTGGATAATATATAGGATCCATATGAATAGCTCTCGACCATGTTAGCCCTTTCTATTCTTTCAGTATGATATAACTTGAAATATAAATAGTAGATGAGAGTTTTTATCATCCTTTAATGAGAGAAGATAACATTAATAAATAGGAAGATCACATGAGAATCCAGTGTGTGCCATATTAGCTTTTTGAGCAGAGATCAAGCGAATTGAGTATCCAAATTTTTGAGGGAGGCTTCAATATTCTCTCTTGTGGTTTCTTATAAGGTTGTTCTTGTTTGTAGAGGAGGGTTGACTTGAGGTTGTTGCATTGCTTGAGGTGGCTATAAACTGTTGCTACTTCTTCAAGAGAAGTTCAGATGATCTGTACCGCCTGGAGCATAAGGGTTGAAGTAGGGGTTTCTTTGTTGTTTGATGTATGTGCCCATGTACTTCACCTGTTCTTCTTATAACCCCAGGAAGATATGCTCCACTATCACAAACTAGACCGTTGATGACACTCCTCTGAGTTTCTCTGGTTGCTCCACTTGATTCTCTAAATCGTCGTCATCAAAGTGAATTATTTTGGGTGAAGAAATGCTCTTAAAAAGGAATTTTTAGCACTGGTTTGCATTGGATGCATGTGCTTTTTCTTCGGGCGAAAGGCATGGTTTCTATGGACAACACGCATGGGAAAGGACATAGGGATCTGTGTTTTTTACTTCTGTGAGTGAGGTCCATACGCGGGCCACGCAGATTGGAGGCCATTTTCCCTATATTTCATGCGTTTTTCATCCTTGATATGTGTTTGAGAATTGTGACAGAATTTCTCCTTGTTGATTTGTCTTCAAATCTTCATTGTTCTTGATTCTATAGCTTGCATATTTTCCATGAGGTGTCTTGGTTGTTGAAATTACATTATTTATACCAATATATACTCAAAATACCAACGGAGTTGTCTGGTTAGGTAAGAAAGTGAATTACAATGACTTCAATCAAAACATTACAAAACGTTTCCCAGTCCATGAGTAATTTGCTCAAAAACGTATATAAATTATTAAAATAAATAAGAAAAGACTTGAGAACCTAGCTATAAACATTATATGATGAGGTGTCATTACTAGCTAAAAACGTGGCAAGCAATGTTAGTGTAGTGTGCATAGTTATTCTATGTCTATAAACACTCCATTGTAAAGAATATTGAAAACACATCAAATTGAACAGAGCTTTACATATCTTTTTTATCTTTCCATTATAACTTTTCTTTACTTTAATTTTTATGAATTCTTAGGTAGTCGTTCATCCTTCAACATATACGCTCTTGGAGTAGTTTAGGAAACTACAATAATTGAGAAACAAAGTCCAAATTAGCATACATATCATCCTATCAGTCGAGGAATCCATATATCGGCCAAGTTATCATTACCGTAACTGATCATACCTCTTCTCATGTTGATCACTAAACTTTGCACGACGACAATAAATGGCATGTTCGGCGGAATCATCAAGGTGCCATTCATGTTATTGGTTCCACAACAACGTCAACCATATGTATATGTTTATATGTAGAACAATTTTATTTTTGTAAAACAGAAATTATTACCAATTATATTATATAATAAGCGGTGGATTCTAGGGTGAGGGTTCAACTAAGTCCCTCACCGGTGAACCATTAAAAATATACCATTAGATTAAATCAATGTTCCATGTTTGATGAAAATAAAATTGAAAACTTCAATGATTTGTCACATACTATCCCCATCTATGTAACTGCTCTCGTTGCCCTAAAATCTTTTCCATCGAACACCAGTGTGATTGTCACCATTCATGGTTGCACTCTTTCATGGTCTAATTACGGCTTCTTTCCTTCCCTCATATTTAGGGTTGTTTAATTTTTAATTTTAGTAGCAAGTTGAGAATATTCCTATGTTTTGGTTGAAGATTAAACTGAGCTATGACATGGGTTGTTATCATTTCTAAATATTGAAAATTTAATTGTTTATTCCTCCATTTTGTTTTGCCATGACTATCTTGGAATTAAAGGTTTAACATTAAATTTAAATCATTGAGCCGTAGT
>Ga0228710_1004725_pt1 | contig 21435 bp, 15 predicted proteins | sample MedpolnodulmetaG_FD_177995 | JGI IMG/M metagenome (GOLD analysis project Ga0228710, IMG submission 177995) | Root nodule microbial communities from Medicago polymorpha collected in Santa Monica, California, United States - pink nodules | ecosystem: Host-associated > Plants > Roots > Nodule... | reverse complement strand
ATTATTTTAATTTTTTTTATTATTTTTTTTTTTTTTTTTTTTAAATCTCTCTTTCTGTTGTATGATATGCATATGACTTTACAGGAATCAAATCCTACTTCTCATGTCTCTGTGTGGTTTTGCCTTGGTACAGTTTTATATCATGCTTGAATGTGTGATTTTCACATGTATGGATCTCGCAGAATGTTATCTGGTCATGTGTTTTATCTAACTAAGGTCACAAGGCCAGTACGGTTTCTATGTTTCGAGGTACTGCATAAGGAGAAGCATGTTTTATTGCATTCCTGGGAGATGTCGTGGTGGAACAAAGTATTGTGTTCTCTGCTTTCTTCTGTGTTTTCTTTAAGCTTTTGTAAGTTTTATAACTCTGTTTTAGCCTTCTAGAATTCGGCAATCAATCTATAAATAATTCATATGATACTTGCAACTGTCATTTGGTTTTGACTTGGCCCCTAATCCATGTGGACTTTGAGCAATGCGGGCTCATTCCAATGTCTCAGCTAAGGAACAGCTCTGATCCAAGTCATTGCTGAATCAGCCTGAGCAAATCAAGGCTCAGTAGCTGCATGATTAATGGTGTGGGCAATCATCCGAGCACGGAATCCAGCCACCTCCTTAAGCATAAATGGAGCTAACCAAGCCTATACACGCACAATATACACACCTCCTCTCTGCATTGGAGAGCGGCTAAACCTACATACAGCCCCCTGCAAACTCTAGCAGGAACAGATTTATATCATCTGGTTAATTATATTTGTTCATAGGATACTTGCAATTGCATTTTTTTCTGTCTGACCCCACTCTCTCACCTCCACACTGAAAAATACGTTTATTTCTTTTCTGTATTTCTTCTTTCAGTTTGAGGTGATGGATTTTGTGTGGAACTACTTTTTTCTTTGCCTCGGTTCTTTTCAGGCTGTTACAATAAACCTATCAAATATGAGGAATGAGATTGCTTCAGAACTTTATTCGCTAATAGTTTTGTTTACTTCTTGCCTGGAAGGACTATTAAGATTAGAGAGAGGCTCTGTTGATATTGGTAGATTGGACATAGATTATGAGGTTATAATTATTTTTTGGAGTACATCATAAAAAATAGGTACCAAAAGTTATATGTTAAAAATGTATCCTACAACTTATGTATTTTAGAAGACCTACATGAAGCGAGTTAAAAAATGACTGTGTTGGAGAATTAAACATTGACAAACTAAGAACACATCAAATGTATATTTCCAGCTCAACCGAGAATTGAACATGTGTTTCATCATCCTTCTAATAAATCTAGGGTAGCGTCTCAGGAACTTAAAAATGGTTTCCTTCTTCTCTAACAAAAAGTTGGGGAAGTAGAACCAATGGTCGCTTTATAACTGTCCGATGTGAGATTTGAAATCCTTCCCTTGAGGTTACAAGGTCAAACTCTTACCATTGCGCTGTCAACTCATGGACCTTAAAATGATTTTCTTCCTTTTTGAACTCAAACATTTCTGAATCTGGCACAAAGTGAACCACAGTGTCAACTATCTAGGTGAAACAATAGTTATGGTTTCTTCATCAACAGAATTATCCTTATAATTTTTTGAACTTTGATCTTCATTCTTGGGTTTTCTACCAACTGAAAATGCTGGTTGTGTGGGTTTTGGAAGGTCTACTGTGTCACTCCCTAGCATGCCAACAACGGTGGACATGGTTGGTCGATCTACTGCATCTTCTTGTACGCACAATAAACCAATATGTATACACTTCAAGACTTCACTTTCAATGTATGTCTTTTGGTGGAATGGATCGATTAATTCTAGACTTTTTCCTTCACACCAGAGTTTCCAAGTCTGCACACAAATATGGATATTTAGACACTTAACTTGATACATATTCTTATAAAAAGTAAAAATACATTAGTGTCATCATAGCTTTTTGGATTGTTGGCTCATAATATGCTATTAGACCCCTATGGCCAAGTCATCTGAAATTTCAGATGTGCTACTGATATGTTTTTCTAAGCAAGATCAAGGTAGCAAGGTTTGTTTATACATTATCAATATTTTGTATCCAAGAGCCTCTCATTTAAAGGAAGTGTTAGTGATTTCATAAAAATATAAAACTATTTTTGTCTTGGAATACTTGGATTATTAAACATTTATTTCTCCATTTAATATCAATATGTTCATGAGATGTGATAAAGAAAACTCACATATAATAGAAGACTTTGCATATGTTCTGAAAGAAAGAATTCACCATTTCTTTTTCCGTAAATAATTTCTAATACAAGAACTCCAAAGCTGAAAACATCAGATTTCACTGAAAATAAGCCAGCCATAGCGTATTCCGGAGCCATGTATCCACTATATAAAATTAAAACACTGTCAGTTGTGAATCATGTGGAATTTTATAATATTTGCTTTGAAAAATTTGCCAATAATGCTTACTAGGTGCCAAAAACTCTTTCTGTTTTTGTCGGGCATTGATCTTTTTCAAATCTCCTTGCTAATCCAAAATCTGATATTTTTGGATTCATTTCATCATCTAAAAGAACATTGCTGGCTTTCAGATCTCTGTGGATTACTCTAAGTCGAGAATCCTCATGAAGGTATAGCAGTCCTTTTGCAATTCCATTGATAATGCTTCGTCGTAATCTCCAATCTATGTGCTTATGCTTTTCCTTATCTGTCAAGTAGAGGAACATTGTATTCATTTTATTGATAATAACAATAGCAATGGATGGAGACTATCATTCATTTTTATCGTCATGGTTGTTTTACAGGAATAATCACTCGATATGATATTTTAATTATGCTTCAAAATGCATAATATGATACTTGTTCTTTAATAATTAGAACATACAGTAACTTTCAAAATTAGAACTAAATTGGAGCATGTAACAGAATATAGTCATTAAAGCAAATGTGATACACATGTTTTGTCAAAACATACCGAAAAGGTGAAAGTCAAGGCTTGAATTTTGCAAGTATTCATATACTAGTATTTTTTCATTTTCCTCCATGCAGCAGCCCAAGAGTTTCACGAGGTTTCTGTGTTGCAGATTGGCTATGAAGACTACTTCATTCTCGAACTGCTCTGAACCTTGACCAGACATCTCTGCAAGCCTTTTGACTGCAACTTCTGTGCCATCTGGTAAAGTACCCTGGTAAACAGATGAATCTCTCAAAGTTAAAAATCAAAACTATAACTTCATTGATATATAGACTTCAGGATACAATTTATTCATACCTTGTAAACAGGGCCAAATCCACCTTCTCCTAATTTAGATGACTCAGAAAAGTTATCCGTTGCCTGTTGAATTACAGTTAAAGGAATTATAGGAAGGTCTCCATTGAATGAATCATCTCTTTGAACATGATCACGGAATGACATAGGCGTAACGGTTCTCAACAGCAAACCACCTAGCAAGGAAGATAGTAAGTCTAAATAGTGACATTTTATCATAGATAATTTTGTGAAATGGGCTAATAGAATTCTCAACATTATGTAACTTGTTATATTTACCTTCACTTAATCCTTTCTTTTTCCAGTAATAGTAGCCATAGCAACTTAGTAGAGCTACTGCCACAAGCACACTTACTAAGATGATGATCAAGGTCTTCTTACTGCTTGCCCCTTCCTGCTTTCCTGCAACACTATCATAGATGAAAACGTTGCATTTTTCTTTCTTAATTTATAGGATGAATTCATTTTAAATACTAAATATTCTAATTTTCCAATGCATCGGACTAGAAAAACAGAGTGAAGGCTTACGATTAAATAATTAATAAAAAAAATTAATAACATATTTTGCAAGTTCATTGTTTGTTTATAATGTGTATTTACATTTGTCTTGTTGCTCATATATTAGACCTTCCCTTGTGGTTTCTGCTTGATCTCTTGAATAATAAGAATATGAAACAATAGACAGATTTTTTGTATGTGTATCTGATAACTTGATAAGACACCAAAGCCATTAAAGCATGATTTCTAGAAGGGGAGTAGAAGCTGAGGGAAACTTGGTGGCTTGAGCCACACTCTTAGGAAAAATAATAAATTAGTTTCCTGAACCACACTTTTAGGAGAATAATTATTTAATGACTTCCTGAACCACAATTTTAGGAGAATAATCATTTAATGCTTTGAGCCAAAATTTTAGGAGACAATGCTAAGTTTATAAGGGAGTAATGAGAGAGTGTAGATTCATTGAGTATTTTCTATTGATCGTTGTTAGGATAGTCCAACTCTCTGGTAGAAGCACTTGACTCTGGTTTACCTTACTTGTTTGTGTAAGATCTTTGCTCTCCCCTTTTTTATAATTAACACTCTATCTCATCTACCGAGGTAAACATCTCAATTCATTGGAATTGCGACTTGAGACAGTGGAAAGATTTTAGAATAAAGCGTTGGAGGAACTTCATGAATCTATGTTAATGGAGTTTGCAAAACTGCAAGAGGGCCATCCTTCAAAGGTTTCTTCATGTTTCAACGAACAAGGGACTGTGAAAACAGATCCAAAATCTTTAACGGAGTGGAAGGAAATTACGCAGATGGAGAATCCATTGACATCATTATCGAGATTAGACGTTACTCCGTGAATCTGTTAACGAAGTTTGCAAAACTGCAAGAACACTGTGCTTTGTCCATGGAAGCTCTATTTCGATGGACAGAAGTTTAATATGTACTTTGACAATGATAGAAACGTGGGAATTACGGGATGAATTAGAGTGCTTAATATCAAAAAAGGGTGAGCAAACCTCTTACACCAACAACTAAGATAAACCAGAGAGCCTAGGGCTCCTACCAGAGAGTTGGAGTCTCCTAACAATGATCTTTAGAAAATACTTTGATTCTACACTCTCTCATTACTCCTTATAAACTTAACATAATCTTCTAAAATTGTGGCTCAATCACTAATTAATTGTGGCTCACGCCACTAAGCTTCCATCAGCTTCTGCTCCCTTCTAGAAACCATGCTTGTGTGGGTTAGGCCCAATGATTGGGTCATCAATCTTATTGGACATCGATGTCCTATCAATAGGATTGATGAGAAAAGCTCTGTTTCTGTTGACAATCCTATCCAACACAGTCTATCTGTCGATATGTCTCTCCATAATACTATTTGAAATTTCCGATGACATATCTAGAAATGAGTAGAAGGTACGATAATTAATTAGTGCTTTGGACATTAAGCTTACTCCCTTCTTGAAATCATGCTAGCTAGTGGTTGGTCCCAATGTTTGGGTCATCAATTCTATTGGACCTTGGTGTCCTATCAGTAATTTTTTTTTTTTGGAGTTTCAAGAGATAAGAGCGACAAAATCACAAGAGAAGTTCAAGGTGATTGCACAGACCTCAAAAATCTTCGTTGAGATCTCTGCAATCAAGAGATAAGGTTTATAAAGCAAGTCTTCATTGCAATCATCAAACGAGTCTCTAAGAATCAAGGTAATCTATTTTTTGTGACTAAACTTGGTCATAAAATTATGATATATGGTGTCTCTGCAATCACTACATGATTCTGCAATTCACAACCTTGAAAGGCATCAAAATTAACAAACAAACAATTAATATTACCTGGATTTGGCAAAGGAGAAGGAGATCCTGTTTGTTCGTAGAAATTATAATCATCAATCTTCAACCCACAACTAGGACACAGAACTACCCATCCAACCTTTGTTCCACAACACTGAGGAACTCTTTCCAACATAGCCTCCAAACACTGTCGGCACCCATCCTTACTAAGCTCAGTATTACACTGCACCAAGCCATACCTTTTGTCAGTGTCACTCCAATTGAACTCATCAGTTGCCCAATTGAGACTCGCTTCTGTAGTCACTTTGTGTATCAAACTCGTCATGCTATTCTCAGCTTTTTCAAGTTCTGTTGAGTCCTTAACGTTTTTGGATCCGGTTACATTCCATGATGGTGTTAGAAAAACTCTTCCTGAGGGATTCTGGTTAGTGTAACCCATGATGCATACATCATACCATATAATAGCCGAGTCACTGTTGGGACAATATTTTGCAATTTCTCTAAAAGCAGTGTTGATGCAAAATTGACAGAAACTTCTTGTGTTGGGACCTAGACAATCATAGAACCCATAAACCGTATCATTATAATTGCTGTTGTTGCTACCTATGGTGTTGTGGTTAGATACAGTTCCTTTGGAAGAATCCGATGTCGTCCATGACAAAAAGTTGTTAACGTTGGATCGGTATGAAGTGTTGACTGTTTTTTCAGTTGAATTCTGGCAATAACTGTACATGTAAAATGGTGATTGCGCATTCGTTAGCATCATGGAGAAGACATGAAGGAGAATGAAGCTTAGAAACCTTGTAGTACAAGTCATGTTGTGTTGTGAAGTTTTCATGGCTGTTAATTGTTTCCTTTAACCATTCCCATGAATTTTAATGAACAAGTTAGCACAACAATTTGTGTATTGTGTTGAAAAGCCCTCAAGTACAAAATCTTTTGTTTAGTTTTTTTTTTTTTTTAGAGGTTGATATTGATTAGTCTTTTTCTTGTATTTTATTACGTGAAAGTTTTTCTGCTTCTTTGTATATTTAATGCCTCACATGTGTGGAAAATTCAGATATGAAGATATATTAGTCTACTACAGATTGATAGTATATTATTTCTATCTAAGACTGTAAGTTAGTCAAAGAACCGTCAATATTGACTTAACATATGAAGCACCGAGACCAATATGGTACCGTTAGTTCAAAAATATATGACATTGATACCAATACATATTTATTTACTATAGTTAGATATATAATAAACATTATCTATGAAATATTGAAATTGAGAATTGTTGCACACACAGATTCTCTTCATATGTTAATATTCTCAAGGGGTAGACTTCTAGATATCACAAATATGTTAGTTGATTCAATACATCATGGATCTTCTCAACTTGGACTTGGTCATTTCTATTGCTCACATCTTCCATATAAGTAATAGCTGTGCCTACTTCTTTGCAAAAATTTTATGCTTCTTCCATCTCAAACTATCTAAGATGTGTTGAAACAAAGATTTTTTTTTTTTACTTTATTTTGTAAGATATTTGTAAAAATGGACAAAAGCTTATCTACAAACTTTGGACACTGATACATCTTAGACAAAGGGGCATGTCTCATTTTAGATGTCGGTGTATCAGAACTACCCCCTCTTACTCGTTTTAATTGTACATGTAGGTTGCGTGCGGTTCTTAAGGAAATGATTAGTTCAATTGGTTTTAATGATAGAATTAATATTATTTACAAAACACTTTATTAATGTAGTTAGTAGACTAATTAAGTGGAGTGAAATTCAATAAATTAGGATATATTAATGGAAAATAATAATAAATTATGTCTTTGATATTATAAAATCACAATTATTTTGATAAAGAAAAAAATGAAAAAGTTGTAATTAAAATGAGACCATGGGATTTGGGCTCTTTAAACAAGTGGTTAGGGGTTCGATTTATTGCTCATGTGTAGAGGTGTCAAATGGGCTTGGGCCAATGCATATAACTTGGATGGGTCAGCTCGGCCCGACTGAAGAATAGACTGTAAAATTTAAGCCCTACCAGACCCTAGTACGGGCTAGTGACCCGATGGGCCGGTCCGACCCGTGTTTCAATTTTTTTAAGTTATGAAATGTAAACAAAAAACTACTCTTTTTTCACAAACACGCCAAAAGGATCAATAACATAAACAAACAACTCAAAAAATAATTGCAGCATCAAATATTATCCACACAAAATAGCTAGGGCATAAACATTCACCCAACATTACAAAGTGCAACCGCTGGGATGAACATTCACCCAACTTTACATAGCGCAACCAGAAATAATAAACTATTATCAGTGTGACAATTCAAAATAGATTAACAAAAGAAATTATAATACGTGAGAAGTGAGAATTTGGTTCAAAATGACAATTCAAAATGAGTCTAACAATTCAAAATGTTATGAGTCCAACAAACACTTCAAAATGACTAAACAGTGTATTGCTTGCTCTAAGTCCCTTGACCATTTGGTTCTTCATAAACAAATAAACTCATATCAAAATATATTTTTTTAATAATTATTTTATATTTATTTTAAATAGGTCGGCTCGAAGCCCGATGGGCTAGCCCGGCCTAGCCCGTGTTTTAAATTGCACTAAATGGGCTGGGCCAAAAAGGTCTGATTTATTTTTGAAAATTGTTGTTCACACTTGAAACAAAGCTAAAACACAACAGAAAAAGACTTATATACCCGTCGGTAGTTAACTGGCGAAGGATTTAACCGGCGATAGTTAATGGTCGCGCAGTCCATCGGTGATTAACTTTCGCTGCGATTACTGGTACAAAGTTCAGGCAGAACCAAGATTACTCTCTCATCCATTATCACTCTCAAATATCAATCTCTCTCAAAATCTCTACAAAAATCACCCAATCTCATTTTTTTGAAATTCCTCCAAATTTGTTCAACAAAATCACAATTAAGTAATCATAGTGCTATTAACATACATTTTAGTTCTTATAATTGTTTTTTTTTAATTTTAGTTTTAGGTTGATTTAATTTTATTTATTTTTGGTAAAAAAAATGAATCAAATGTTACAAGTAAAATATTATGATTCATTTTTAGAGTAGATTTAAGTTGATTAAGTGTTTAGATCATGTTTGTATTAAATTTAATTAAAAGTAGATTTGAGTTTTAGGGTTTATGTATAATTTGCACCCTAAGTGTTTGATGAAATGTTTGAACGAGTTTTTCATTGATTGTTTACTTTCTTATGGTGTAGATCTGAAACAATGGACAATTTGTTCAGTGCTCAAGTACTTTTCAAAGGTGAAAACCGTCATTTGTTTAAGGTTCGGGTCGATGTCACGCTAAAGGATCTGAAGGATTAACTAATTAAATGAAATCAATTAGGGACTCAACCCTGTAGACACGAGGAGGGTGTAGGACCTTCAGTATGCATGTCTCGGTTATTTGCAGACCGAAAAGATAATGCTAACAAACGATCACTGCGTAAGGAGCATGTTCTCCATATATCGTCAACACCGCATGTTCCCGAGGATTGAGATGGAAGCTACGTTGCTGAGATCGCTTGAAGATATTCTCAAGAGTTTGATTCTCCCACAAGATTATGTTTAGGTAGCATCATTGTTATGTAGTGTATTTATTTTGTTGGAATTTATGTTTAATTCTTGTTAGTTTGCTGAATATGTCGGCATTGAAGTGTCTTATACTTAGTGTAGAGATTTGTAAGATTCTTTGAAAAGTCAAAGAATGAAGAGAACACAATATGTATTCTAGCAAATCAACTATATATGTTTTCACATTAAATTCCTTTGTGTAGGATGAGTGAGACGTAAGAGAATGCACCTCTAAGATGTTGTTTTGTGCTTGATCATGCATCTCTGTCAATTGAAACTTGTCAGTTGGCAGTGAACAAGATTAAATTCAAAAGAATGTATTGAAATGCATTCCTTTACGTCCCCACTCATCCTATATGAAGGGATTCGATGTGATAACCTATAACGTTAATTTGCTTAAATACATGTGTTGTTCTCTTCATTCTTTCAAATTTTCAAAGGATGCTGCAATTAACTGTCGGATGGGCATAACGGTCTTTTCTATGTGTGTTTTACCCTACAGTCAAGTGTGAACAACAATTTTCTTGATTTTTGGCCAAACCCAAAAAAGGAGTTAATGGGTCTGGCCAATTAGCCAGACCCATTTTTAATAGCTCTACAAGTGTGTATGAAAAATATCTGATTGGAAGGGGAGATTCCACCTTGTGTGCTTGACAGGTTCACTGAGAGTGATTAGTCATTGTTAAACGAGACCGATGTGGTAACAAAAAATGAGACCTTGAAAGTATTCATTAATATTTAAAATAAGCCAAAACACATGGATTGATGATGAATTGAGTAGATAGAGAAAGTCAACACATATTTTGGGATTGTTTGGTTATGCGTAAGTTGAATTGATTTCATTAAACAGTGAGTTGAACCCAAAGTGATTTATGTTAGAATATATTCGATTTATAGTGGATTTCACAATAAATTTAAGGCAAAAATAGGACAAATTATTTCACAATGGAGACTTGTTGATAGGGATCGAAGTAGTATAATTATTTCACAAATTATTTCATAATATACTTTTTGTAATTTTTTTCTTTCATTTTCTTTTATTGTAGCTTGTATATCTATCCTTCTATTATGTGCACGTCTTGTCCTACAATAGTCTTTAAAAATAATTTTAGCTTTTTAAAGAAAAAAATATCTATAATATATAAAGTCTTTTAAGTTAAATTTTACTATTAAGATGTTAGAGACTAAATCGACGAATTTGATATCCTAAATCTACGAATTTCATATGCTTTAGAAAATAGAATAATGGTAACAGTACACTCTTTTTTATTGATTAAAATTTGTGTCGATCTCACAAAATTTATTTGGGACACGCATTATTTGATGGAACCCACGCGAATTTTAAAATAAAAAAAAAAAAGTGGTTGTTAAAAGTGAGTTAGAAAATGCTACCGACAAAATTTGCAATATAGTTGGTAAAATTGGCTTCAAGTGTCTTGAATATAATGTTAATTATGAATTTAGATTGCTCTAAGTAAACCTAATGGCAACAATGAACAGTTTTAACATAGCTTCGATGGGAACTTTAGGTTATACAGAATAGTTCTATTGAAATGTGAAAGTGTTTTTCTCTTTTTCTTTTTGACGAAACGTGAAACCTCTTAGTTTGCTTTGAAAGTGTTACTGTCTCCCTAAATATAAACTCTCTTTTGTAAAAACAATTGTCTCTAAATATGTCTTTTTTAAATTATTAGATATTTTTTTCACATTACTTTTAATTGAACATGTTTATTTACAAAATGAAATTTAGGAACATTCATACACAAAATAGGCACATTAAATAGACTAAGTACTTTTTTTAATATACTTGATAATGACAAAAGGAGCTTATAGTAAGAGACAAAATGTTGTAGGTAGAACATAGAAGTTTTTCTTCCAATTCCACCCCAGGATGCAGAAACTGCTACATTGTGTCCAGTAGCCAGATTTTGATCATCCTGAGCTTACTGAAAAGACAACATTGATAATTTCAGGAACTCATGCAAACAAAATGACTTTACTTTTAATTTACTTGTGCACAACACTACTAGAAAAAGCAAAATTAGCGAGGGAAATTAGTGACGGAAAAAATGAAATTCCTCACAAATTCCTTGGTCACAAAATTTAGTGACGGAATTAGAGAGAGATTTTACGTTTTCCCTCACTAAATTTTGTTTTTTTAGTAGTGAAAAATGCAAACTGTATATATTGTTGTTGTATTTGGGGCTTGCAGGCTTTCTTTTCAGGATTCAAGTCAAGATCAAAATTCACAACCTCTAATAACTCTACAACCCACCAGATTGTTCACAGGTATTCAATTTTTCTTTTTAATAATACTTTCCCTGCCTTCCCTTTTTCGTTTTATTGGTAAAACAATGACATGGTTGCTTAGCATGTTTCAAAACGACATAGGACTAATTGACCGATCTTGTTTGGATTTTGTTATGCGTAATGAGAATGCCTTATCAGTGACCCCATGCAAAGTAAATTGGATTTAGACACTCAGAATTTCATTGTTGTTATATATGAATCAATTTTAAATTGACTTTGGAGATTATTAAAATAAACTTTAAATATGCATAGTAACTTTTGATTTTTTTTAAAATATCAAATCAAGATTAATACCTCTGCCCTTTTTGTTTTATGATATGCCTTTGAGTTTACAGAAATCAAATCCTACTTCTCATGTTTCTGTGTGGTTTTAGCTTTGCTCTCATTGTTGTCAAAATCCCAACTTAAATCCTAAAATCCAGGATTTTGTCACTTTCTTCAACTTCAACGACCTAAATCCACAGTAGAATCCTAAAATAGGCAAAATCCATCGATTTTGATTGCGATTTTACGATTTCTTATAAACTAAGTCATTTATGACTATATACCATTTATAACATATATTTAGTATTATTATTTTTTGGTAAAGTCCATCGATTTTGATTGCGATTTTACAATTTCTTATATCGATTCTACAAAAGTCCTTGAGTAAAATCCTTCGATTTTGATTGCAATTTTACTAGTCCCGATTTTGCTATTCCTTTTCGACCTGAAGTAAAGTCCCGATTTTGTTGTGTTTTTCTCATGCTTGAATGTTTCATGTTTGTATGTATAGACCTCGTTACATGTTATCAATTCTTTGTTTTATCTATCTCAGGTCACAAGGCCAATGCCGTTTCCATGTTTCGGGGTACTGCATAAAGAAAATCTTGTTTTATTGCATTCGTCACAGATATCGTGGTTTAACAAGGTGCTGTCTTTGCTGCTTTCTTCTGTGTTTTCTTTAAGATTTTGGTTAACCTGTTTTTTCGTCTCAGATGTCTGTTATTGTAGGTTTTATACTTTGTTTTTAGACTTTGTAAATCGATTTTTTAACACCATGCTGTTTAAATTTATAGCATCTGACTGATACTATGCCGCATTTATTTTTTTTACAGACTGCTCTCTCCCTCCACACTGAAAAAACTTTTTGTTTATTTCCTTGTGTGGAACTACTTTTTATTTTTCCTCAACTCTTCTCATGTTGTTGTAGTACACCTATCAATCATGAGAAATGAGATTGTTTCAAAACTGTGTTCGTTAATATTTTGGTTTACTTGTTGCTTCGAAAGATTATGAAGATTAGAGGCTTTGTTGATATTGATAGATTTGGCATATATGAAGTGAATTGAATCGCTTCCTTTATGCGTTCATGTTAATTCCGTAGTATTTTAGTGACTTCTGATTATACTTAACTTTAAACGTAATACAAATGAAAAAATAATTAAAGGATACAAACATGAATTAAATGTACAAATAGCAATCCAAATTAAGATGTGTCGGAATAGCATAATCATAAACTCAAATTTGTTAGTAGTCAATATGAAGATATCCTTTGGACCTTTACAATGGTTGTTTCTTTTTTGGGTTCAAACTTTTTCTAAAGGAGTTCAAACATATTTTCGAATCTAGCACAAAGTGAACGATAATGTCAACTATCTAGGTGAAACAATAGTTAAGGTTTCTTCATCAACAGAATTATCCTTAGAATTTTTCGAACTTTGATCTTCATTCTTGGACTTTCTGCCAACTGAATATGCTGGTTGTGTGGGTGTTGGAAGGTCTACTGTGTCACTCCCTAGCATGCGAACAACGGTTGACATCGTTGGCCGATCTGCTGCGTCTTCTTGTACACACAATAAACCAACGTGAATACACTTCATGACTTCACTCTCAACATACGTTTTTTTATGGAAGGGATCGATTAATTCTAAACTTTTTCCTTCACACCAGAGTTTCCAAGTCTACAAACAAATATGGATATTTAGAAACTTGAGTTGAAACATTTTGAAGATAATGTAAAAATACATTAGTGTGTTCATAGCATTTTGGATAGTTGGCTCATAATATGCTATTAGAGCCTTTATGAGTCTATGATCAAGTGATCTGAACTTTCAGACTTGATACTCATATATTTTTCTAAACAGTAGGTATCAATATTTTGTATCCAAGAGTCTCTCATTTAAAGGAAATGTTAGTGATTTCATAAAAGTCTAAAACTATTTTTGGCATGAAATACTTGAAATTTCTTTCTCCATCAAGTATCAATTTGTTGATGAGATGTGATAAGTAAAACTTACATATAATAGAAGACTTTGCATATGTTCTGACAGAAAGAAGTCGCCATTTCTTTTTCCATAAATTATTTCTAACACAAGAACTCCAAAGCTGAAAACATCGGATTTCACGGAAAATAACCCAGCCATAGCGTATTCTGGAGCCATGTATCCACTATATAAAATCAACAGAACAATGTCAGTTGTGAATCATGTAAATTTTTCTAACATATTTGTTTTAAAAGAGTTTTCAATAACGCGTACTAGGTGCCAATAACTCTTTTTGTTTTTGTATGACATTGATCTTTTTCAAATGTCCTTGCTAATCCAAAATCTGATATTTTTGGATTCATTGCATCATCCAGAAGAACATTGCTCGCTTTCATATCTCTGTGGATTACTCTAAGTGGAGAATCCTCATGAAGGTATAGAAGTCCTCTTGCGATTCCTTTGATAATGCTTAGTCGTAGTTTCCAATCTAGATGCTTATGTTTTTCTTCATCTGCCAAGTTGAGGAACATTGTATTCATGTTATTGATGATAATAACATCAATGGAGAGTAGACACTATCATTCACTTTTTAACAAGAAAAATCATGAGATATAATATATCAAATTATATTCCACAATACGAAATGTGCCCAGTTACGATTATTTTTTATTCTGTTTCAATTTTTGTTTTAGTCCCATACTCCAAGTCCCTTTTTACCCCTTACAACCTTTACTTAATGTACATACCAGAAATTTTATTAATTAGAACTAAATCGGAGCATGTAAAGGAATATAAAGATGAAAGAAAATAGGAAGGTTTGTCTAAACATACTGAAAACGTGAAAGTTAAGGCTTGAATTTGGCATATACTCATATACCAGTATCTTTTCATTTTCTTCAAAGCAGCAACCCAAGAGTTTCACAAGGTTTCTATGTTGTAGTTTAGCTATGAAAATTACTTCATTCTTAAACTCCTCTAAACCTTGACCTGATGTTTCTGAAAGCCTTTTGGCTGCAATTTCGGTCCCATCTGGTAAAGTACCCTGATAAAAATGAACGAAAACAGAATAGTAACTTGTCAAACTTATACGGCAAAACTATAAACTTATTGCTTGATTTCTAGATCCAAATAATTCATACCTTGTAAACTGGGCCAAATCCACCTTCTCCTAATTTAAATGACTGTGAAAAGTTATCAGTGCTTTGTTGAATTACAGTTAAAGGGATTGTAGGAAGGTCCCCATTAAATGAATCCTCTTTTTGAACATGATCACGGAAAGATTTAGGAGTAATGGTCCTTAACAGCAAACCCCCTGGCAAGGAAGCTAGTAAGTCTAAATAGTGACTTTAAATCATAGGTAATTATGCGAAATGAGCGTATAGAACGTTCAAGATGTATGTTACCTTTACTTAGCCTATTCTTTTTCCAGTAGTAGTAGACAGAACAACTTAGTAGAGCTACTGCCACCAGTACACATACTAAGATGATGATCAAGGTTTTGGTATTACTCGCCCCGTCCTGCTTGCCTGCAACACTATCATATATGAAAATGTTGCATTTCTTTTCTTAATTATTAGGTTGAATTCTTTTCATAAAATATACAAGAGATTCTTTGTTTTTCCATTGCATCAGATACGAATTAGAAAAGAAAGTGAAAGGCTTACAATTAAGCAATTATGCAAAACTTGATTAACATAATTTGCAATTTCTTGTTTGTTGAAATTATGTATTTACATTTTTTCTTTTTGTTTAAATATTAGAACTTCCAATGTGGTTCCTCCATGATCTGTTGATAATAATTATATGAAACACGAGTCCTAAGTTTCAAAAAGAATGTGATTATAACAGAATTTTTTGTTGACATTATTTGTGTTGAATGTTTATCATGAAATAGAAGTTTCAAGAAACAAGAATGGCTAGTGCAGAATAGATGTTTGTCATGATTGCAGAGACCACACAAATCTTCATTGAGATCTTCGCGATTTAAAGACAAGGTATATCACGCAAGTTTTCATTGTAATCATAAAAGATGTCTCCATAAACCATGGGACACTTTTTCTTTTTTCGTGACTAAACTTGGTAACAAACATTCTGATTTTTAAAGTTTCTGCATTCACGACATTATCCTGCAATTCAATCCCTCTAAAGGACTTAAAATTCAAGGAATGATATTTACCTGGATTTGGCAACGAAGGAGGCGATTCTGTTTGGAAGTTGTAGAACTTGTTATCATCAATCTCCATTCCACAACTAGGAGACACCACTGCCCATTTTACCTTTGTTCCACAGCATTGAGGAACTTTATCCAACATAGTTTCCAAACAATATCTGCACCCGTCTTTAGTAAGGTCACTATTACACTGCACCCAACCATACCGTTTCTCAGTGTCATTCCAATTGAACTCTCCCACTGCCCAATTGGAATTGGCTTCTGCGGTCACTTTTCCTATCAAATTCCTCATGTCATTTACTGCTTTGTCAAGTTCAGTTGAGTTCTTAGCGGTTTTGGTTCCGGTTAAATTCCATGATGGGGTTACAGAAATTTTTCCTGACGTATTGTGGTCAGAATAACCGATGACGCATATGTCATACCATATCATAGCCGAGACACCATTGGGACAACGTAGAGCGATATCTCTAACAGCAGCGTTGATACAAAATTGACAGAAACTTCCTATTATATCACCACGACAATCGTAGAAACCATACACAACATCACCATCATTATCATTGTTGTTTGTTTTGTTGCTGTTTATGGCTATGTGGTTAGATACTGAGCCTGTTGCAGAATCAGTGTCTATCCATAAAAGAAGATTGTTAACGTTGGATCGGTATGATGTATTGTTTGTTTTTTCTGTTGAATTCTGGCAAAAATTTACCATATAATATGGTGATTGTGCATTTGTTAAGGTGAAGAGAAAAATATGAAGTAGAATGAAGCATAGAAACCTTGTAGTACAAGTCATGTTCATTTGTGACGTGTTCATGATTGAGTTTTTTGTTTCAATTATTTCCAAGAATTTTAGGGGACATGTATGTTAGAACTGCATTGTGTTGTGTGTTCTGGATTATGTGCTGTTGAAAAACACTTAGTACCAAACACTCTTTATTAGTCAATTATTGTATTTAATTATGTTTAAAATTTTCTATTTCTGTATCTATTCAAAGCATCACATGTATAGAAAATTCAGATATTACTATATTAGGATATGATTAGTCAACTACATTTTGATAAATTATTTCAATCAAAGATTGCAAGTTCGGTCAATTTTAAATTTGTGTTTCAGTTGAAATAAACCAAAACACGTGGGTTGAACATTCTGTGGAGATGAGTCATGCACAGATTTCGTGTGAAGCTTCCTCTCCTTGCCACTAGGTAACGAAATTAGCTATGAAATCATTAATTTAGTGTGTAGGAACTTTAAAAAGTTAATGAATTTTCCCCTAAAAAGAAATTAATGAATTTTAAAATGATATCCTGATACTAAAAATTGATTTCTTAAGTTTTTTTACGCTATAAATCAATCATAACGGTTGGATTATATAAATTGTATGACCTTTTTTTTTTTGACAGAATAAATTGTATGACCTTAATCATAATTAGTTTTAAAGTTGGACATACGAATCTTTTTTTTTTGTTGTGAAAATTCAGTATTCAGGTTAATGACCGATTAATATGAAGGGTTTGATTCCACCGTTCACTTGTGGGAGGCTTCATTTAAAGTCAATAGTATGAACCAACCCACTATCATCCGTGCACATCTCCACTAATTTCATGCATGTGTCCTAGGCACCTATGAAGCTCAGATACATTATACGATACGGCATCGATACGCTGATACGAGAAAATTTTAAAATTCAAGATACGATACGGCTGGGATACATCAATAAAAAATTAAATTTAAGCTACATATTAAAACTCAAAATACAAAATATGGATTAAAACTCAAAAACAAAAAAATTGGCGCAAAACCTAGACCAAACGGACATAGAAAAACGTTAATGCACAACAATCAACAATAGTACCGTTCTTAAACAAACAATGAGACACAAAACAAACGGCGGCAACAATAGAAATGTAAATGTAAGTAATATTGATAATAAAGAAAGCGATAATTAGTCAATTACATATATGATATATCCTAAATAGAAAACATAATTAATTAGTCAATTACATATATACCAAATATAATAGAAACATCAGGTAACCCGCACATATCGTTTTTCAACTACCTATCTCTCGTATCGCAGATGTATCTGTAAAGTATCGGATATTTGTTTTTTTGTAAAAAATTAATCTTCGGATACTCTCCTGATACATATCGAGCATGTATCGGTGCAGGATACACGCGGGATACGGTACGCCATCCATTTTGAAGTATATGGGGTTCAGAGTTAGGCACGTATTCTTGATATGTATCCACAAATATAATTGTCGTATTTGAAATGCAGGGCCGTCCCTTGAAGGGTGCAAACATCTCTATGGAGCTGGGCCCAAAATTTAGGGGCCAAATTTTTATTTTTATTTTTGATATAAAATGAACCAAAAGTGGAATATATACTTAGAAAACGTCTTTAGTAAGAGGGTCTTGCTAACGAGTGTTCCCGGGGCACTCTTTAAGGATTGCCAAAGAAGAAACTATTTTATAAAAAACTCAAATATTTTGATTTTCGATGCATTGATTACATGTATTTTATGATAAGTTACTATTTAAAGGCCATAACTAGTGCCCTAGGGGCATTAGTTAACATTTCCCTTAGTAAAATATCTGCATAGGTGGGCAAGTGGTTATGTATTTTGCTGGAAGCTCAAAGGTCTTGAGTTCAACACCCAACATCCAACTTTTCTATTTTGATGATTTTTTTTCTTTTAAATAATTAATATATGTATATATTTTTTTTAGATGAAGTGGTAATCCACTGAAATTAAACTCACACACAACTGTGAGGACCCGGGTTCGAACCCGGGTCACGACGTCCGACCTTGCAATTTCGGCATTTGCCAATTGAGCTAGGGACTTCTAGACATAATTAATATATCTTTAATAAAAACACAATATAACTTTTTTTCTTTCTTATTCTTGTAATTTTTTGTTCATATACTTGTTGTATAAAATAAAAAGTTCTAACAACAAACATTATAATTATTTCTCTAAATTTTCTAAAAAAAATAAATCATTTCTCTAAAAAAGCCATTATAAACATTTTTTTTCCTTTTCTAATAACTAAGATTTTTTTTGAGACATACTAACTAAGAAAAATAACAAACTAAAATGTGGATAAAGATATTCGTTTGAAATTGGATTTTTATATTATTGATTAAAATATGAATCTTTTTTGGTAGTTACATGACTATTTTTTACGCTTACGGATGTTTTTTTCAATTAAATAAAAGATTGTTCTATGAAAACAATATTTGACTTTATTAGAGGCCTATTTTAACTATTAGAATCGAGCCTCTAAATTTATAGGAACGACCTTGCTGAAACGTATACGATAACATATTTTTTAAAATAAAATAAATACTTTCCAAACTTCTAGGGTGTGTGTTCATGAAGTATCAGTGTGGGTGTGTATATACATATATCCAGTGGAACGACCTTGCGGAAACGTATACGATAACATATTTAATTAATAATTATAATATTATATAATACATATTAAAAAATTAATATTATACTTTAAAAATGATATATATTCTACTTAAAATAATTGAACAATCAACTCATAATCAAAGTTATGGAATACATATCTCTTAATACAAGTCACAAGATAATTATTAGTTCAACGATTACTATGATAATAGAATTGCTCACATGAAATTAAAGATGAGACTCTTGATTTTAATATTACTCGTCATGTCAGGTGGAATTTTTATTTTTATTTATCGGGAAAATGTCGTCATTTTGCATCAATTAAGATTAGTATATTACTTTTTCGAAGGAGAAATATATATTTTTTGTCAAACCTATAAGTAAACTAAAATTGTTCAATAACTAATTTTTTTTTAAGTTGTTCTTTAACAAATAAACTATACTATATATAAAGAAAACTACCCCTTTCAACACGCTTTTGGGTTGGACTTTTCTTTCCAAAAATACTCTTAATATTTAATTTTAATTTTAAATACAAATAACATATGTAACAAATAGATAATAATAAATTTAATTTAAGGAGAAAATTTACACACAATTCCTTATGAATTGTTCTTATTGTTAGCCAATTATAAAATAACACGTGGATTACTAATTCATGTCACTAACCGTCCTCGCTAACCCTCTTTTACCTCTGTTAACCACAAATCAAACTCACAAAAAACTAGCACAAAACAAAAACTCATGTTACTTTTTTATCAGCTGATTTTATGTTGTACATCTGTGTTGTTTCCTTCAATACAACCGACAAAGATTGCCAAGTATTTTTATATCCCTTCCACAAAAAACAGTATTTCCATATTGTCATACCCCAATTTTTGACCCGAGTTGTCACTGACACGTGTCATCTAACCCTACATTCATACGTCATTTGACCTGATCGATCTCTGGCGTTTCAGTGAGAAATTCGGCAGAGAGGTATTTTAAAATACCTCATGTTTGATTCCGGGTTGGGCCATCTTCTCTCTTTATCTTTATTTTTATCTTAATTCCATCTTTTATTTAAATTTTTAACTGACTTTAATTTTGTTTATAAAAAATCTTTATTTTTCCTTTTGTAATTAGACTTTTAATTATTAGTTTAGTCCTCATTTTCTCTTAAGTTTTATTTTGTCCATCGTAATCCAAAAATTGTCATCCCAATCCAAGCACACAGCCTGTCCACATCTATTCAATCCAGTAGGCGCTCCTCCTCTATCCAATCCCAAAAACCAGAAACAGACTCACTTTCCTTCTGCACAAGCCAGGGATTCGGTTTCCTCTAAACCTGCACTATAAAACCTAAACCTGCACACACACAGAGGGGACCGAAAATTGCACAACCAAACCCTGCAAAATAATCAGAAACGCAAAAAAATCATAATAATCTCTCGGCCAAAAATTCATCACAACCGTAACACAACAACACCAATACCACCACAACTTTCGAACCAAAACGGCATCGATCCAAACGACGACGGAGCCGGAGTCAACAAACAGACCCAACAGCACCGTCGACAAAGCCAAGCGGTACCCGAGCCGTGTTCTCTTAAGCGTCACAAACGGCTTCAAAACAGCCCAGGCACCGTCACTATTTCCAGAGAAAGAGAAGGTAAAACTTTCCCTTTGATTGTTTGTTCGTTATCAGATCTAGTAGCCTAGGGTTAGTATTTGGAGATTTTGGGTGTAGAAAAGTATAGAGGGGAAGGAGTAGAAGAGAACCAAAAAAAAATTTAAAAAAAATATTAAGTTTAGGGTTCCGGCGTGGTTGCGCCGCCGCACCGGCCGGCCAACCACCGCCGGAACCACCTACCTGCCGCCGTCTCCCTCATCGGAAGAGATGAAGATTGGCCGGAAAACTCATGAGGGAGGGAAGAACACGTGAGAAGGGAGGAGAGAGCATAGGGAGTAAGAAAGAGAAGAGAGAGAAATGCATGTTAGGAATGAAAGAATTGGGTCTCACACCCCTTTTATATGCTCCCTTTTAAACCGGTTCGGTTCACCTGGAACCGACCCAGGGTTCGAACCGAGCCGCCCCCATCTCCAACCCAGCAGGCCCAACGCGCTGTTTTCTCTCCCTGAGGCCCAAACTGCTTCATTCTTTATTCTGCACGCCCCCTGCCTACTGCTTGCA
>Ga0228710_1004724_pt1 | contig 21435 bp, 13 predicted proteins | sample MedpolnodulmetaG_FD_177995 | JGI IMG/M metagenome (GOLD analysis project Ga0228710, IMG submission 177995) | Root nodule microbial communities from Medicago polymorpha collected in Santa Monica, California, United States - pink nodules | ecosystem: Host-associated > Plants > Roots > Nodule... | reverse complement strand
GTGGGTTTGTGAGTCTTGAAGCAAAAACCATTGGCAAAGAGATAGAGCTCAAAGACAACCGTTTTCCAATTCTTATAGTTTACAATATTTTATAAATAATAATGATGTGTCATACTTTTAGTGGTTGAGACTAAATATGACGTGTTAGGTGAGAGACCATGCAAGAATTTCTCTTTTATTATACACAGTCAGATATAGGAATAAACTGTTGAGATTCTTGTACCGAGAAAACAATACATGTGATCATGTGAATCGTGTTGTTCATACACCGTAGAGACGTAGTCTAACGATCTAATCAACAACTACAAAAATGTTGGAATATATTTTACTAATTCAAGTCTTTGTTTTAATGAACAATTAAATATTTAGATTCATTCGATAATTTATATATTTAGTTTATATTCTTTTGACAAATATATTTCGTCTAAATTATATATTTTATACATCAATTATTTAATAAATCTTAAAAAATAAATTATTTATTATAGTAGAGACCTTCATGGTTGCATATATTTACAAGTAAAGTTTCATTTTGGTACAACACAAAAATAGATTAGTCTCTTAAAAAATTCTTTTTAAGCACTTGTAAAAATAAACTAGAACAATTTAGTTCTTGAATAAAAAAAATTCTACTGTGATTTTTTCTCATTTATAATCATGAGTGGATTACGTGACAGTTCAAATGTCATACAATGAATGGTTCACGTGTATTATTTTAAAAATAAATAAATAAATGTTTAGGTCATTGCGACAACTTCTTAGGTTAATTTGGAAAAAAAAAATCCAAAACTCAATAAATTATGGATATCAAGGTATGGATTATAAACATTCAAGATATTTTAATCGTTCATCATCATATATGCAGGGGACCATAACATTGTTTAATATGGTGGAGTCGTTTTTTTTTTTGTAGGGACTAATCTTGTTCATCCATATTTTTTGTGAGATACTAAAACATTTTGTCAAAAAAAAAACTAAACATTATAAACACTAGCGAAAAAACGGGCACTCACGTGTCCATCTTTCCACTCTTTTTATTGCGCTAACGTTAAAATTATGAACAGTTTTTTTAATGAAATTTTGATTTTGATTAAAACTAAAAATATAAATATTTGTTGTTTTCAAGTTATAACAAATCAAACTAACCATGATTATCTATTTCAATGACACAAACAATATAACAAAAATATTGGAGATTAAAAAACGAACCGAAATGACTAAAACAGATAACGGCAAAATACATAAGGGACTAGTTTGAGACATTTTTTAGTTAAGGGACTATTGTGAAAAAAAGAATTAAGTTAAGGGACGGTATGATCAATTAAGCCTTCTTTTTTTTAATGACACTAACAACAATCTTTATTATAGAAAAAATTGATTAAGGGTATAATTGAGATAATGAAAAAGGAAGTATAAATATACTCATCTAGTTTGTTACAAGGGAGAAAAAAATCAGACGTATATACTCATATCGTGTTTGTTACATTTATTTTAATATTTAACTTTATTCTTATCTATTTGTCACATGTGTTATTTGTATTGAAAATTGAGGGTATTTTTGTAAAGGAAAAAGTCAGCCCAAAAGTTTTGAAAGGGATAGTTTTCTTTATATATAGTATAAATTTTTTTTTTACTCAATTAAAACATTCAAGATACACTAATTAAATTCATCATCATATCATAAAGCAACAACGTTATTATTCACGTGAGTTTAACTCAATTGATAGAATATTGTATTATATATGTAAGGTTAGAGTTTGAAGCCCGAATCCCTCATATATTCACTATAAAATGTGAATTTCTAGTCACTAGACCAAAATTAAAAATTGAATTGACATCGGTATCGATGTGTTCGCATATTATACTTTTACTTTTATGCATTTGTGTGAAATATTCTGTTCATAAGTAATTTATTAACCTTCCTTTAAAAAAAATTATTATAAACTAGAAGGTTAACAAAAAAAAATACAAAAATGACTAATTAATTGTTAACAAAAAATTATTGAAGGAACATATCAATAGATTTATTTATGCTTTAATGTACCAAAAAATTAATTTTTTATACTACCAAGAGAGGTGTCAGTTTCGAGGTTGTAATTTGGTCATTATTAATAAATAAAAAATATTTTTAAAAAAAATAAGTTTGTTTATAGCAAAACTTGATTCAATTGTAGTGCAGAGAGGCAACATTTATAGTACGTAAATATATGTATGAGGTCAACATTTATATATACTTCACAAACTAGATTCAATGATAGTGCAGAGAATCAAATATGAACCTCTAATGACAATCACATGACTACATGTGATTCCCTCAGATATATTGGAACATCGTAACCATTTCAGACCTAGAGTCCAATATACCACATTTATATAAAGGACCCTCGTCCCATGTGAAATTTATTTTTTCTCTTTTGGTTGATCTTATAGACTTTCTTGAAAGCCCTGTTGATTTGAGCGTTGTAGTCCTTGTAGGAATAACATTCCCTCTAATGAGCAGTCGCCATCCTCCTTGCATCCAAGCAACTTTGGCCGTCGTCGTCTCTTTAGGTTCACTTCTGATCATTTTTACAACATTTTTATAAGTCCATTTGATGTTACATGATGAAATATCAAATAGTTTCAAAACTTTATGGAAATTTCTGGAGTTGATTTACTTAATAAGAAAATTTACCTCTTTTCATACTCCATATGTCAATCCTGGGATTTAAAGCAGTTAAACAATCTTGTCCAAAACCCACCAGAGGCTATGGCACCTTGCTGTTCAAGGGGGTCCTTAAAGTTAGCTTTCTCACCCAATTCTTCAAATGAATCCACTAAATTTTGAAGCCTTGCTACAAATTCAATCAATAGTGATGTAAATGTCGTTAGAGACAACGAACTAGCACTTTCATAAGTTTTTGATACTTCCTCTTTTGCTTTGACTTCTGGTTTGTAGTAAACATGAGCAGGCCAAGATGTTTGCTTCACGAACATGTTTTCATTGGCGATAGAAGGAGGCACATCATGGTTATTACTATTATTATCTCTGGTTATTTCATCCCAATTGTTTTGAACTTCAATTGATCTGAGATCAAGTGCTGCTTCACTTACAGACTTGTACTCTAGAAATTGTTTACCTTCATCCATGTTAATGAGGCCTTCAGGAAGATCATCATCAGTTTCCTCTCTAGAATGGTTTCCGATTTCCCAGAGCTCTGAATTGACAAGAAGGTAAGATTTTTTATCGATCTTTAGTTGCAATTCTTCGGCTGCCACATGTACTTTGTGCAAAAAATCTCCCCTGTCCAGCTTCTCCATCTTCTGGACTTTGTTTCCAAGTTCGCGCAACACTTGTGCTCCTTCGGAACATACCCTCTTAAGCTCTCTGTGAAAAACCTGTCTCTTATCAGCCGGGGCCTATATATATATCAAGAAGAAAGTTTAGTATTTCTAAGATTGTTAAGGAATAAGATAAGATAAGAAGATTCTGTGATGTGGGTTTAAGGTGGAACAAACTTCTAAATCAGTCACAAACATTATATTTTTGGTGCCTATTTGTGACAAGCATTTTTAACATAGTTCCGATCGATACTTTAGGGTATGTCCATCTCACAGCTTTAATCACAAATGATAGTTAGGAAAACAATTTTGTTCTTATATGTGCACATACCTTCGTTAAATACATTGAAATCGATTGCACATATAAGAACAAAAATTAAAATGAGTTCACAAATAGGGTCCAAAAATATATTTAACGACTTAAGACACTTTATAAAACATAAAAGAAAACTGAACTTAGTAAACTACTAGTAAGGAAAACAAATATTCTGGTTTAGTTTCTAACAATATTTTTATGTTTCATTTTAACATTATATAGTCTACTTTTGAAATGACATTTGGCTATGGATTTTATAAGTAAGTTTGATATGCTATGCACTAAGAACCAAAAAAGTGTTACAGAAAAGCTTTGAAGTACCTGAATTTCAGAAAGTATGCATCCATGCATGGCCATAACCATAAACGCACAATACCTAAGAGCCTCACTTACTTTGACATAATTCTTCCATGGATATTTAAGCATTTTGTATTTACCATGAGGTGGTTCCCACACAGCAAATCCCAACTACAATCACAAACACATGGGAATGAGCTATTAAAATGGCAAATAAGTATTGATGAAAGTTAGAGACGGAAAAGTGAAGTGGACAATACCAATGTTTCCTCGTTACTTTTAGATTCAACTGCTGATCTGTAGCCACTGTAAACTGGGTCATCAGCAGCTGCTTGGTAAGTCAGAAGGTAGTGATTGACAACCCCTACAAACAAGTTCAACAAAGTTATTCAATCAATTCACTGTAATTTCATAGTATATAGTAACTACATGTTGAATGTGATCATGAGGAAAATGTTATAAAAATACCTTCTAGAGATGTTGCAACACCCATGAAATTTTTTATCACGAGATTATACAAATCTTCTCCGGCCCAAATAGGATATATGCAGATATTGACTCCCAAGGAGACAGCAGCACCAAGTGCAATGAGCAAAAATCTACTTATAGATGTATCAAGAAATTCACCGGTATGATAACCAGATACCGTAATGTAGCAATAAGTGATCAAGAAAACACGGAAACCATATTCATAAGGCTTTAAAGTTGGATAGAGTTTTGCATAAGTAGCACAGAATCCAACAATGAATGTAGTGATAATAACAATAATTTCTTCCCATTCTCCAGCCAAAGCTGATAACTCTCCCACTCCAACAGCAAGTCCTCCAGCTGACAATGTCCCTAATCCTCTGTTAAACCCTTTGCTCAGAGTTGCCCCTGCCAAATTCCATTGCATTATGATCATAAAATAAATTGAAAGCATTGAAGATCCGACATTTCATATTAAAGACATTTCCGGTGTCTAATATAGACAAGACACGACATATACAGTTACACTCAATTATTCAAAAAACAAAATTATTCACCATGTCATGTATGTTTCAAATTTCAAAACCACCTCAAAAAATTACTTATGCTTAAGCAATGGTTATGTAATTAACAAAATAACTATCTACAAAAGTATAAAAAGGGTATTCAAATGTTTTTTTGTTACAAAAATCTATTTAATTTACTTCAAGTGAATTTGAATGGTCCAGGATTTGTTGCAATCAGCAAATCGCTAAAGTCAAGAATCATCGGTCATCTCATCTTAATCGAAAACGTACATATGACTTCAAATATGCTGAGATTAAATAAGAACCATCTGATTGGATCATGATCGGACGGTCAATGAGACTTGATTGTGTGAAGGGACTCGCTGACTGCGACAAATTCAGGTCTGAATTCAAATATGACCACTTAGGCTTTGTTTGAGAGTTTGGATGGATATGGTGAGAATGACTTTGAAGAAAAGAAAAAGGACCATGTGGAAAAAATAGGGGTTTAGTTTTCTTCAAAATACAAAATTTCTTTATGTGGAAAAAATAGGGGTTTAATTTTTCATTTTCTAAAAAAATAACCCTTCAAGAAATGTGAAAAATTTCTTTATTTTCTCCAAAATTTCCCACCCTTTAAAGCTCTCTCTTCTCCTCCATCCACACTTTCAAACAAAGTCTTAGGCTTTGATTGCGAGTTTGGAGGGGAAGGGATGAGAGGGTTTTAGAAAAAAAGAAGTAGCAAGAGGAAGAGATAAAGGACATTGGAAGGGGAGGGTTTTGGGTGTTGATTTTTCTTCATAATATAAAACCCTCCTCATTTGGAGGACTAAAAAGTTGTATTAATTGGATAAAGGTTTTGGAGGATTTTTGCGGGTTTATACGAATTCTAGGAATTTAATTGGTGTTAAAATATTCTTAATATTAAAAATATATGAATCATAAACATTCATTAACATTTTCTAAAAAGTATTCTTTCAAAACAATGTGAATGATTTCTCAATTTTCCTCTATATTTCTCACCCCACAAAGTCCCTCCTTCCCCCTCCGAACTCCCAAACAAAGCATTAGTCAACTAGTTAAGGGGGGTTGATTTGTTTCGCAATATCTCTATATTCCCTGCTTCCATCAAACTATACCGTGCTTATGAATAATCATTCATCAAAATGGTTTCAAATTAAAACCAATAGTTCTAATTTCAAATCAACATACTTCGTAATTTCTCATCTACGAAAAATAACTTATTTCTATTTTGTAAGTTGAAAAAAACGTAAATATTACCCTTGCATGATAAATGAAAAATATGAGTACGTACCTATACTGAATTCAAAGACTACTACAACGGTGAGAATAGCCCAAACAGAGTTACGACCAATATCTTTGTTGAAGGGTTCTTTGAGAAAAATCAAAAGGGAGATAATAGTCAAAGCAAGACCCATTTTTGCAGCAAATATTATCTTCCTTGGATCAGACCGACCCATTTGACATGCCATGCTAGCAATACCCTCCATTGTCTTCCAACACTTCATCATCATTGATGTCTCCACTTGTTCTTCATTCAAACAAATTCCTATATCAGAATAATCATGATCAACCTTCACGGAGAGAAGTTTCTCTTCATCCTCAGCTAAGCCGTTATTTTCCAACTTTGTAGCCATGCTAAGCAATGAGAGAGAAAAGTGATGAACATGTATACAAGGTGTCGTACATGTTATTATATATACACGTAAAATAACCTGATGAATAGCAACAGATTTGCCTATATTATCGGAACATCGGAACAAACTTAAGCTATATACGTAATACGTCATAAGATACTATATCTTCTAAAAAAAAAAATATAGTTAATTAAGTTATATGAATTCCACTATTATATGTGTGTAGAGTCGAGAGTTAAAATAGATATATTTGTTGAGTGAATATTATAGAGAAAGATATATTTGGCATTGCATCCGTAAAGAAAAAAAGAACATTGTAACGCAAAAAATAAAATATTTTTGTCGTGTTTTGTTTTCTTCCTATACGGAACTAACTGAGCAAGCAGGGTTAAACACTTGACATCGCTATGATAGAAACACACCCATGAGCAAGTCTTCCATGTATAAGTTATGGGCGCAAGTTTTAGACACATTCATTTTATTTTTTAAGGAAGACGCATTCATATAAAAGCAAAATATTGAAATACTTTTTCAATCATTTTTTAATAATTAAAAGGCAATGTCAAATTTATGTCTTTCTCTTGGCTAAAGGCAAATGTGCCCACTTTCGCCTTTAGTTATAATGATCGATGGTGGCCTCCGTTACTTTGCATGGGTGTTTTGTGTAGCCTTATTTTTGTCATTCTTCTGTAACATTATTATTTGGTAACATGCATTTGTAATTGTTTTTTGGTGGGTGGTTCTTTTGGCACACCTTGTGCGATTTGAGTCACCTTCGGTGATCTAATATATTCCATTTTGCGTTGTTCAAAAAAAAATTAAAAGATTAAAAGGTAAATTTAACATTTTATGAGTGTGCCTAGCTAATTTATATTTAGTCTTGTGACCATGTTAGAATAATCTCAACATCCACAGTCAGACCACCATCACTTGTTTTTTATTGTATACTAGCGAAAATATGGACATTAACCACTTGTATATCATCATTTTCTTTTGTATTTCATTATTTTTTTTTTATAAAAATAAGTTTATCGCATTTCATTTATGAGAAGGTTTAATAGCAGTTTCCGGCCCCTAACATTTACGAGGTTGCGATTTTGACCCCCTAAGAAAAAAAACTACAAAACCGCCCCTAAGTTTTGCAACTATGGCAGTTTTGGCCCCCCAAGGCCAAAAACAAAATAACACGCGGTACCTCACTTAGAGTGCCATGTCTGCGTAGACAAAGTCAAAATTGGCCTTGGGGGCCAAAACTGCCACAGGTGCAAAACTTAGGGGGCGGTTTTGTAGTTTTTTTCTTAGGGGGCCAAAATCGCAACTTTGGAAAAGTTAGGGGACTAAAACGGCTATTAAGCCTTATGAGAATGTCAGAAATACATGATGATATGTTAGATTCAATATGGAAACTAGGATTAGGCAGAGCTTCCTTTAGCTAAGCTATGAGTAGCACTGTTTGCTTGTCGAATAAACTTCAAGTCTGAGTTCGCTCAATCAATAGCTAACATGTGTCTACAATCATTGATGATGGCCATATAGTTTGAGACACCACTGCTTCCTCCCTAAACATTATCTACCACAGTTCTAGAGTCCATTTCAAAATCCATGTGCACCAGTTGTAAATCTTTGACCCATTGTGTAGCGGGTAAGAGCCCCATCGCTTCCCCAATTTCAACATCAACGATCCGTACAAACCATTATGCCTTTGCAAGAACAAAACACCCCTCCTCATCTCTTATGCATACACTGATGCCTACCTTGTTAGGAGCAGTAGAAAATGATGCATCCACATTACACTTATATCATGTTAGACTTGGTTTCCTCCATTGCACACACACCGATGTTGTTGCAGTACTTAATTTTACATGTCGAGCAACCTGTGCATTCTCCCAAATAATGAGTAGTGTTCCAACGCGTACGCAAATGTCCTGAATTATTTCATGTGCATCATTTCATACTTTATTGTTTCTATGTTTCCAAATGCTCCACAAGGTGACTCCAAAAATTTGTTTTGGTGGCTATTGAACTGCTACAGAATTGAGAAATTAATCTCCGCACAAGAAGTGAAGGGTTGTATTATTTTCATTCCACAAAACCTGTTTGCTGCCAACAATTGATGATTTTACCGCATTTGAAGAACAAGTGCATGTTGTCTTCATTTGGTTCAGCATAAACAGCACAGACGTGGGGCATTGTACACTGTGACTTTGGAGTTTCAATCGTGTTGGTATGCAGTTACGGCAGACACGTGATAAGTGCTAAAAGTGATCTAATTCATGTGCTAGTTTATGTGCATTAATGCCATTTGTGCTTTACATGCCTTACTCAACCCTTATTGTGCAGGAAAATGCAAGCAAGGATAAAATTGTACCAAGTTCACAAGATTTCGCCATTAGTGAAATGTTGGCAAAGTTCCAGTGAGGTTTCGCCATCAGCGAAGTTATCAGCAAAGTTCAGAAGCAGAAGGCCAGACTTCGCTATTAGCGAATATTTTGCCATTAGCGAAGTTGCATCAGAAAAATTTCGCCGTCAGCGAACTTCAGGAAATTCAACTGGATAAGGGACACGTGGAGCAACTCCATTGGTGCAGAGGCAGATTCTATACATTTCGCTAATAGCGAAATATTTGGCTATTAGCGAAATTTCGCAGAAGTAGCCCATATAAATAGTTTTCTTCTCTCTTTCCACAAATTATTTATCATTTTTGTAATACATTTGCTAGTTTTTAGAGAGAGAATAGGGCATTTTCTAGAGAGATAAACACAAAGCAAGGTAGTTAGAAGTAGATTCAACCCAAGATTTGTTGAGACATCATGGATCTAGGCATTGAATCTTCATCTTTTCTTCATCCTTTGCTAAGCTATCATAGACATATGTAGCTACATCTACCCTTGTGGGTTTTGAGGTATTCAAACAAGCTATTATGTAATTTCTTGATCTTTTAATATATGGTTCTAGCTTATTTATTCAATATTGTTGTTATTCTTGTATTTAATGTTTTATTGAGATTCAAAATGATATTGACAAATACTTTTGGATTTAAGAAATAGAATAACAATCTATCTTAAGTTATCACTCTAGACATAGATGTTAATATTTGATAATCGCTTTTAATCTAGAACTTAATGCTTTTGGGTAATTTAATCGGTTGGGAAATCGTCGATTAAACGATCCAATCGACTTTGTGTTTGTTTAGATGTTTGGGAAATCGACATTTAAACAATCCCTTAGAAATAACGATATCATTTGGACACGAATGATATTGTCGAGTGATTGTGATAATATCGTTTAAAAAGCTAGAATCTGTTATTTGATCGAGAGATTGCAGCTGTTACGCTTGGTTGATGTCTCTGACCCCAAGCAAAATAGCCTTATCTCTTCTCATTTTACTTTTATGTCGAATAGAACAATAGTTTTACACAAACAAACAATTTATACCCAAACACTTAACGTGATGAATCTTGTGAAAATGCTTATGAAATACGCAACTCCCTGCAGAAACGATCCTATTATACTTACGTGTAAATAGTTTTATGACATGTAAAAATCATACATCAACACGCCACAAAAAATTCTTGACTTTCGGTGGCAGTTTCAGTTTCCAAATGTTATTCCAGTTTCCTGTTACACGATGTTGGGTCAATGAAGCGTCATTGTTGATAATGTCACAGTATGCACTTCGAACGAAGTATTGCCCAGTTTTCTCAAATCTCCATGTGGTTGTATCTTGTCGAACTGAAGGTAATAATAGTGTTTTATAAATCTATTATATTGTACTACTGTCAAAAACATAGTTTATAAATGTCGTGTTCCACTATTTTGCATTTATCTGCATCAGGTTCGTTACTTTGAGTTCGCTCCACATGGTATGCAGCTCTGTCACGGGTATTAGTTGTTCTTGGTTGCCCAGATAGGGCTGATATCAAACTGATATAGACTCTCTTGTTCCAATACTCCATTGAAACCCACGACGCACCATCTCTTTGACCGTCCACATGTCGTTCCACACATAGCTTGTATTTCATTATATCTATACTATATATAAAGATAATAGGTCGTTTTGGGATGAGTTTTTCTCTTTTCAATTATACCCTTAAACAAATTTGCCTATAACAATGCTATTTTGCTGATGTAATTAAAAAAGATAAGAATTTGTTATATTTTTTTTAAAATATATTATATTTGTTATATTTTTGTATCATTGTAAAGATAACTATAATTTGTTATAATATGAACGTGCAAAATATTTATTATTTATCTATATCTATAATTTATATGCATTATCGCAATAATATGAGGTCTTCGTGTTTACGAACTCAGCTAGAGAAACATAAAAAAACTATGTTGTAATATATGATATTTTTAATGAATCAAGTGATTGGTCTAAAGTGGTTAATGAGCTTCACCAAAATGACACATCGTTTGAGAGAACTCGAATTTGATTCATTATTTCAATTCTTGGTCAGAATTCACTTACCTCCCAGTCGAACTCCTAATTATTAGGGTCCTTTTCCTTAAGATTCGGAAGGTTAATACAACAAAAAATGGAAAATTGCTCTTTGCCCTTTCAAAATCGTTTAATACCTTAATTCAGCGTAAGTTAACTCACGCCGAAAAATACCGAGCGTGAGTTAACTTTTTTTAGATTTTTTTTTACTCAAATTTTTTAGGCCCAAAGTTCAGTTTGGATTTGCGTTGTACACATTTCGTAATCTATTTACCTCTCAAAACTTGAAAATTCATCTTCTCCACTCAAACATCCAAATACTCTCATTCCATAATTTAAAATGTTAGAAAAATTAGATTTCGTCCCTTTAAACTTAGCATTGACGGTCCCCGTGAGCTTAACTCAGTTGGTATGGACAATGCATAATATATATAAAGCTTAGGGTTCGAACCCTGGCCAGCACCAAAAAATAACATCAATTGACAAGTAAGGTCGCCCCAAACCAATGTTCAAGTTTGAATCCATATTATTGTGATAAGGGTTTTTTTTACAAGCATAGTGATAAGGTCTTGTTGCTCTATATATTTATTGGGTCTTGCTAACCATTGCCCTCGGCAATGGTTAAAGAAGGCAAAAGTAGCATGTTTGCATTAGTTTCAACAACATTTTTACTTTTAAAAAGCTAAATTTATCATTTTTCACCATTTTCTAATACTATATTTCTATTTTTATCCCCTTATTCAATGCCCCAAAGGCAATGGTTAGCATTTTCCATATTTATTTTATTTAAACCCCTGAAGTTCTTCTTCATCTTTCCTGATTATTTATTTATTATTTTTATTTTACTTTTCGATAATGAACTAATATTGTTGTTACTACTATTATAATTATTATCATCACCATATTCCTGTGAGCTTAACTCAGTTGGTATGGATATTGCATATTATACACAAGGGTCGGGGTTCGAACCCCGGATACTCCACTTCTCCACAATTAAATTGTGTGAGCTCTAGCCACTAGGCTACCTACAAAAAAAATCTTTATCATCATTATTATTATTATTATTATTATTATTATTTCAAATAGAGACTTTAAGATAAAACTACGATTTATTCTCACTAATTTTACAACACTATTTCTATTTATTTATTTTTCAAACAAAGCTCGAATAATTCTTAGTTTAAAAATAGTCGAGTTTAATTTTTAGTAGAATAATTCTTGACCACTATATACTTTACAACTGAACTTCAAATTACCAAAATCTCATTCCGTTCAACCGGGATGGAGCCAAAAAATAAACTTAGAGAGACTAAGTTGAAAGTGTAATTTATTAGAGAAAAATAATTTTTTAAATGTTAAATATGTATTTTGTTTGGTATAAAATTGGGTAAGTATAATTCTTCCTGATTTTAATAGTTTTTTTTATCCTTGTAAAGAAAATCTGCATACAGTTTTACTCATGCTAAAGTACACATGTTTTTTGCACAAATGTTTTTTTTTGTGGTGGCTGCAGTTTGAACCTCGGACCTTGCATATATTAATGCATTGTTCTTACCAACTGAGATAAGCAAGAGGATTTTTGCACACATGTTTACAACAATATAAAAGGTTTATTTACTAAAACTTTAAATTTCTTAACATGAGATAGATTAAATATAATTTTTTGATAGTTTAAAGTTCAAGATTATAGTAAATAAAACATGGGTCTAAAAATTAAATTTTGAGCTTATTTTTGGCGATAAAGTTTTTTATAATATTCTAAACAGGTCTGAAAAAATTATTCAAAAATATAAGAGTTTATGGTCATTAAAAAAATGTTTTATTAGAGACTAAAACTATGGGCCAAAAAAAAAAGTTGCATGGACAGAAAAAGCTATTAAAATTATGTAAATATTAAACTTAGAATATCTTTATTTTATAGGAACCAAAAACAAATTTAATCCAATTTTTAAATACCATATGCAATATATTAAAGAAATTATAAAATATATTTCAAAATTATAACAAATTTCAAGTATATAGAAAGATGATAGTACCTTGAGGCTTGTGAGAATGACGAGCCTAAAACAATTTTTAAATATACATTAAATAAAACAAAATGAAACAACAAAAATAACAACAAAGAGGATGAGTTTAGGATTAAATTGCAACCAAATCAATCGTTGGATGTGCACAAACAAAATTACAAATAGTGATTCAATATTTTTTAAAGGAAATTGCAATGAGAAATTATACATTAGATTATAATTAAGGATTAATTATGGTTCGTATGTAAATTTAAGGCCGGACCTCAACTTTTTTTTTTGTTTTTTATTTACGTTAAAGATTCTAGTTAAGTATTTGTAGTCATAAGTCTAGAACAATCGAATATACTGAATAAAATGATTATTATATATATAGTATAATATAAAGTTAAAAAACAAGTATCTAGAGATAAAAATTATAGTTGCATATTTGTATATATTTTTTTAAGTTTGGGAGATCGTGGCCATTGTTCACTGCTGGTTCTCTTTTAGCTCCATATTGTCCATGAGAATAAAAAGGTTGACCTTAAAAAAATGATATTAAAAAATGATATCGGGTTAGAGTTCTACTTCAAGTGTACGAAACTAAAAAATGATATTAAAAAATGATCTCATATAGATTTATGGGTTAATAGGTATTTGCCTCCCTGTAATATAGTTTATTTTCGGCTTTCTCTCTGTAAAATTTTTGTTTTGATTTACTCCTGTAAAATATTTTTGTTTTGATTTACCTCCCTAATAGATCAAACAAAAACCAATTTTATTTTTTTCCAAGAAATTTTCGTTTTTGTTTGAGCTATTAGGGGGTTAAATCAAAACAAAAATATTTTACATGGCGTAAATAAAAAAAAAATTTACAGGGAGAAAAATCAAAAAGGACTTATATTAGAGGGGGTAAAGGCCTATTATCCTAGATTTATTTATTTATTTTGATTGAAAAGTATTCTTTGATAAATAAACAACCAAGTAAATATATATTTTGACAAGAATTTACATAATATCCAACAAGAAATTTTTTGTCAAAAAAAAAATCCAACAAGAAATTTTGAATCAACGACTTCATCATATGTCTCTTTCTTTCATCATTTTTTAAAACATGTCTAGATTCACATTCACATATTAAAGCACAAATTTTTAGAACAAAAAACAATTATCGAACAAGTCAGGGGCCTATTCAACAAATTTCATAATTCTAAATTTTTCACATCTACCCTCCTACGTCATCATATGTTCTTCCTAAAACATTCCGGCGACGGCGTCACAAAATCTCGCCGTGCCGGAAAGTTCTACATAGCTTGCAACGTCTCCGACCGCCACAAAAGATCACCGGGTTCAGCATAATCAAACAGTCCATCAATTGTTACATAACCGCCACCGTTGTCGTCGGTGACGGCGTCATAACCCATGAACCCAAACGCTTCATTGTTACGAATATCTTCTTCAAACCAAAAGAACCCGCTTAAATCAACTCCGTCTGGACCAACCCGACCCGAATCGTTGATTTCAGGAAATTCTTTTTCCTCGTTTGGCGTCACCGTCGGTGGTAAACCAAGTTCATCATCAGAGGCTTCCAATAGATATCCTAGGTTCGGGTTTAAATCATCAGAGACGGGTACATGGGTCGGGTTCAAGTCTTGACCCGGAGCAAGTATTTCGTCTTCGAAGCTTTTGATGACAGAGTCAAGACCCTGCACGGTGGTGACATTTTCCGTCTCGTCGAGAATGTTCAAAATCTCGTCTTTTATCTCGTTAACCTCATACGAATCGGGTTCAGACCCGTCTGAGTCAACACACGAGCCGGACGAGTTATCATCGGAACCGGAGTAAACTCGGATAACTCGCTTTGAGTCGTGAGAGTCGGCATCCGAGTCATCGTCACGAACTCGTTTCCTGGTATCATTTTTGCATTCTTCCATTTCTTTTTGTATTTATTATTTGTATGGGTGAGGAGGAGGAGAAGGAAGAGTGTGAGTTGAAGAGAGTGTAGAGAGAGAAAATGAAAGTGTAATGGTGGAGGGAGAAAGAAAGAATGGAGGGTATAAATAATGGTTGGAAAAAAGGTAGGTTAGATATAAAATAGGGTTACGTTACGTTAGTTAGTTAGTTTAATTGAATAAACGGCAGAAAGAGACAGGCGCGTGTGTAGCAGAAAAAATCGCATCCTGTATCTTCAATTCAGCATATAATAAGATAATCCAATAATAATACTTTATTTGTTTTGACCGGAACCGGAAGCTACTTCAATTCATGCCTGCCTTTTGCTATTAAGAATGAGAAATATAGATTTGTTATGCACCGTTTTACATTGACCGTACGTACAACAAGTATTTAAGTCATGGTTATTGAAAATTGTTGTTCACACGTTTGAGAAGGCTGAGAAATACATGTAAAATACTAAATTGTCTATCGGCAGTTAACTGTTGAAGTTTTCAAAAACCGGCTGTAGTTAACTACCGAAAAAAACAACTATGCAGACAGTGGGTTTTGCATAATTGTAAACATTTCCAAACGATTTTTTGACCAATTTTTACTTGTAATTAAATCAGAACATTTTCAAATGCAATATAATTCCTATAACATTTAAACTTAGTGATAAACAAGAAAAATATAATATCTTTTACAATTGTCCATAATTAAATCAAACTGACATTTAGTTCAAATTACACAAAGGTTTGAAATTCATCAAAACGTTACATAGTGTCCATAATTAAGTGTCCATAATTAAACAACACATTACAACTCATTACATATCATTAAATTAAACAACACATTCAACGCACTTGCATATGGAACAAACATACATACATAATATATTATTTTCCACCATATTCCGAAACATAAATCTGACGTCGCTATCGTCTTCAATAAGCCAAGACATATAGCTTGCCGTTTTCCATGTGTATTATTCTTTATCTTCTCCTAGGTCTATGCATGGCATTTGTCCAAACAAGTGACGTGTATATTGATTTTCACCAAGATGCTCGAAATAAGTGTTAAGTTGTGCCTTCAAATCATCAAGAGAGTCGGTCGGCGTTATCATAACCTTAATTGTCTTTTTAAAAGTGGAGTACCTAACCCAACCTTCAATTTTTACAACCTCAGACATGTTTCACTTCAAAAAAGTTTTATGAAAAAAATCATACATTAGGATGAAATTAAATGAAATGTAATAACGAATAAATCAAATGCGTAAACATTAATAACGAATAAATAAGTATTGCACCTAGTTTCACTACATAAAAGTCATATTATCATATATTTCAATATAAATTACATAATGTTACTTATATATTGGCCACAAAAAATTGGCGTTACAATTTCGACCCTAAAATATACGTCGGTGTAATTTCTACCAAAAAAAGGACTAACATCGACAAAAAAATCACTCATTAAAGACCAAGTGATTGGGGAAGATCAAGTGAAATGGAATCTTCCTCGTCTTCCGCAATAACTTCAAATTATTTGCTTTGGTTTTTCGGGAGTGTCCAACAAAATAGGCGCCGCTTTGTTTGACTCCTTTTGTGGTTGCGGTGGTTTGTTTCCACTTTCAATAACCATGGGCTTTTGGAACAGCTCATGTTGATCCAAATAGTCATCTTCCCAAGTTAGCGCATCTTCTTTCTTGTGATTGTGCCACTCTATAGATGATGGAGGTAGTGGACAACCATTCTTCAAATAAATAAGCACAGAATGATTCAGAATTACCCCAAGGCAAATTATAGGAGTATTTTGCTTTGCTGGCGGTGGTGGCCTTCTTAGTGGGAAAAAAGATTCCGATTTTTCAAGAGACGTCAACACGATCACACACATTTTGTAATAATTAGCAACAATGTGTCCCATGTCTGGAACAGTGAACCACTTATCAACAAGATGTGCACAACCTTCCATATTTGCGTGAGGATGTAAGCCATTTAAAATGTAGTTACAACGATCCTCACCCGCAAATACTTCAACATAATCATTTATATGATCTTTTAACTCTTGAATAAGAAGTGTACGAATCATGATATGACTTTGTTCGGTCAATCCCATGAACTTGGCTATAGCCTGAAATCCACAATGTCCATTGCCTATAACATCCACCACTTTTTCAATAAATGGAAGAATGAAGCGTGACATATAATCAATAGGCCTCTTAACCAAGACGAGTAGGTGGTGGAAGTGGGGAATGTGATGTTTTACCAAGACGAGCACCTTTTTCTTTTAAATGATGAAGTTGTTGGTGATAGTGACGGTTGACTATCCGGATTTTGAGAATCAACAACCTCCCACGAAGAAGGGATTCGACTAATAGATGTAATTTTTCCTTTAGACCTCGCAATGTCGACTTTTTTCTTGGTTCCCTTGGTTGGTACTTTTCGTGGTGGTGTAGACATCATGGTGGTTTCAGGAAATGCCAACTGCCGCAAAACCTCTTTGACTTCAAACTTCATTTGGAAAGGGAGTTTCTTGAGACGTTATTGAATACCCTTCAACTCATCCTCGATAGAAATACCATCTTCATTACTTTCTTCATCCATACGTAACCTAAGTCAATGATGGTGTATCTCATCCAATAAAATTGGCTTGTCTTCAAGGATTTGAGTAGCAATTTTGCGTGCACATGGAAGCCCGTAAGAAGTCCTTTGAACACAACCACATATTTCTTTGTCCATGCACAATGTTTCCCTACAACGTGACTCTTCCAAAGCAATGTTGTCCAAAGCCCATCTAGACACATGACCACCTAACCCGGAGTACAAATTGACATCTTTGAATCTATGTTCCAATACGGTAACGCTCTGACCAAAGGTTGTTTGTATCGCAGTGAACTGAATCACCAACATGTCATGTTTCTTCTCCCAACAAGTACCCAAATCACCCACACTGTTGTCCAGATATTTCTTTACTAAAGCATGAGCCGATTCTACCCTGTTGGTGGTTATGTAACAAAGATGCATCAATTGGTCTATTCATCCCCTCACTATTTTCTCCTTCACTTCTTTCAAGGCAGTCATGGCATAATTTAAGACAAGTGGGAAATCACTACATTCATCTTGGAACTCCACCAATGCATTTGCATATAACTCTTGAGTGGGTTGCTCAACCATAGTCTTCCATGCCCTCATTATCTTCTTGACATCATTGCGAGGTGAAACCTCTTTCCCATCCTTTTTTCGCAAAGGATATTTACAATCTAACTTATGCATAAACATCAATGCCATAATGAATTAAAACAAAAAAAAATAGAAAAAATGGTAGTAGCTACCTTTTTTTCGCTGTGAAATTTTTTTCACAAGTAATCCTCGGCAGTTAACTTCTGAGGTTTCCCATGACAAAGTTCTACGTAACTGACGTAAAAACCCATAACAAATGCAAAAAATCAACTGATTAAAATGCTCAATACCTCTTTTTTTACGTCAAAAGTGTGTTGATACCTCCTATGCTTGATGTTTCAATGATTTTGGAGCAAGATTGGATGAAAAAAAATATTGGATTTGGGGATTGGATGGAAGAGGAAAGAAAGTTGATGATGAAATTGTGTGTAGGGGGAGCAGATGGTTGTTTCATCTGATGAGGCATTTTTCTCGGCAGTTAACTACCGAGGTTTTCCTCGGCAATTAACTGTCGAGGGGGAATTTGGTATTTTACATGTGTTTCTCAGCCTTCTCAAACGTGTGAACAACAATTTTCCCGGTTATTTCTAGAAAAACCGTTGCAAAATACAATTTAGTGGTAATTTGATGTTTAAAATTAATTTACATCAACATGCATAATAATCATAACGAAAGGCGCTACTTAAGAAATTATAAAAGAAAATATTTTCTTGGAGATTGTGTATTCACTTTTCGAAACTTAAAAAAGTATTGTTTTTAAAGTTAATTTTGTCTTTTCTTTTCATTTTTAGTTGCTTAACAAGACCCAAAAATAAAGGCATCCCATAATAATAAAATAAATAAATGCATAATTATTAGAATTTTTATTCGTCAATTTTAGCAACTAAACTATTTGATAAAAAAAATCTATTGTTTTAAACTAGTAGTATATTTGTATACGTTGAGAGGAAAAAATATTAATTTTATTAAAGCACATCTCTATCTCTAGTATCTCTATCTCTGGTACTCTCCTTTATGTGAACCGTCATTTACGATCTTAGTTTCTTTTATTGCGCGTAAAAAAAAGTTGATTCAAAATCCACTTTTGATTGGAAATATCCATATAAATTGTTTCTTACTTCTCCTTTATTTGAATAGGTGATTTTCATATATATTTAGTTTTTTGTTTTGTGATTGTATCGTTTTAGTGCGACAATGTTTGTTCGTTATTTTTGTGCAACATTGTTTGTCTTTCCTGTTTTGTTACAATGTTTGTTAGATTCTGACTAACATATCAACTTTGATTCGGTGAAGATTCAATCAATGGCTTTGATGTCGTCAATGTTATAGTCATATTTGTAAGCTTATATACTTTGTCATTTATGTCATTGACATTAATGTTGTGAGTTTGTTCACAAATTAATCTTTTCGTTTTTAGCGAATTTGTATTGTATCTATGTGTTATGTTAATTTGAACTCCGCTCATTTTAATATCTAATGTTAAACCTCATAATGCAAACTTTGTAAATTAGTTCTTACAAAGTTTGCTTTGCCTTTAAATGAGTCCCTCACTAATGTGTGGGATCGGTTTCTCAAATTAGTAGATCATTACATCGGATATTGAATTTCCAACAACAAAGCAGTAGTTAATAAAAATATATGTTAAACAAGTGATTAATATCATTCATTTTAGTGGACAATACAATATGCACTGGCTAGAGTTTAAACTTCATATTTTCATTTATTCATTTTAAGAGATAAAGTTTTGATCGCTAAAGTGAAAAGTATTTCTCTTTAAAAAAAAAAAAGTGAAGTATTTCAAATGTTCACAAATCATATTTGTGTTGTGATGAAATTATCCTGTTCCTCGTATAACTACAACAAACAACACATATAATAGTCCATCAATGTATTAAAATTTGAGAAATGTTAACGAGTGTCTCCGGAACACTTTTTAAACACTTTAAATGGTAAGTTTTTAATGAAAAGTTGTGCATTGAATGCATTGGAAATTGTAGTAACTGACTTTTTAAGAGAATAATTACTAAATTTGGGATGCTTAAAGAGTGCCCCGGAGGCACTCGTTAACAAGACTCTTCAATTTTTTAAATAGTTTATAATCTAACACTTTGTTGGTCAAAGTAGTCTCTTAAACGATAATAAGTAAGTACTCCCTCCGTTTTTAAATATAAGCAAAATTGACTTTTTAGGTTCATTCAATTAATGATGTATGTGGTTTATATTATGGACCACATATACTCCCTCCGTCTCGGATTAACTGAGCCAAAAACTCATTTTACAGGTACTAAGAAAAATGTATAAATGAAGGAAAGAGAAAAATAATTTTAAATGCACCTGTTAAGTATTTGTGCATTCTCCACTATTATAAATGTAAAGAGAAACATATTGAATTGAGAATGATGAAAGTAATATTAATTAGAGTTATAAAGGGAAAAAAGTAATTAACATTGTATTGAAAAGTGAAATGACTCAGATATTATGGGACGGAGGGAGTATCATTAATTGAATGAACCTAAAAAGTCAATTTTGCTTATATTTAAAAACAAATGAAGTATATTGATGGATCAATATGAGAATATTAAAAAAATATTATAATGTTAGAGATTATTTTGACTAACAAAATGTACAATAAAAAACAATTTAAAATTTGAAGACATTAAAAAACCATTTTAACATCACATGTATCAAATATTTAGTCAAACTTCAAATTGGAGTCAAAATCCTCTCTATTTATTTCCCTCTCCATTTTCTCTATTTAGAGAGATAAAAACACATAAAAGTAAAAAAATAATTAATGATGGTGGGATCTATTTAATGATAGGACCCGTCACCTATTTTTTGTATATATATCTCTTCAAATTGCATTTTTCATTTATTTTTATAAATGAAGAGGATATTAACTCTTCAAATTGAATTGAAATAGATCCATTACCGAGTTAGGATCCTATCCATTTAGCAAAATAAATCGAAAATGCAATTTTGAGAGATAAACGCATAAAATAGAAAGTAAATCCTACTATTAAGTGGGTCTCACCATCATTAATTATTTTTGACTTTTTTCAAACTTTTTTATGTCTTTATCTCTGCAAATGAAAGAAATGGAGAGACTAATAAATTGAGAGAATGTTGACTCATCGATTATCATCTATTTCAGATAATAAGGGGTGAATATCCTCTTCATTTCCTAAATAAATGGAGATTGTCAATTACTATAGTTTTGAAGTAAATATGTGGCATTAATGTTTTCAATTCTTGAAATATGTGCATTTATATCATATATTTACTTCAAAACTATAGTAATTGAC
>Ga0228710_1004723_pt1 | contig 21436 bp, 13 predicted proteins | sample MedpolnodulmetaG_FD_177995 | JGI IMG/M metagenome (GOLD analysis project Ga0228710, IMG submission 177995) | Root nodule microbial communities from Medicago polymorpha collected in Santa Monica, California, United States - pink nodules | ecosystem: Host-associated > Plants > Roots > Nodule... | reverse complement strand
TGGATTGGTGATGGAGGTCGTGGGGAAGAAGGGAGAATGGAGAGGGATCTGTTTTGAGGTGAGAGAACAAGAGGGAGGAAATGAAGGAGAAAGTGAGGTTTCAGCCTTTTATAAGATTATGTCCAAATTTACCATTTTGCCCTTCGTAACTAATTCTTCCTTGACGTGTTCAACTGATACCGAAGTCTGCTTAGAATTTAACGGGATGTTACAGTAATTCAGACATCTTTTAAAATATGAGAGTTTATTTTACTACATAGTTTTACTTTTCAAGGGAGGAAAATGTATATTTTAAAATATAAGAGGGTGGGGCCTGCAATTGAGGTGTGTTATAAAGATATGAAATTACTACTATTTGTTATATTGACGGTGTAAATGATGAGTTTTGGCGTAAGATAAATTTAATTTATTGTTACGTGGTCATAAGTTCAAGTCTTGGGTATTTTTGAATTAAACGTAATAAGGTTGCATACAGTACATCAATTAGTTGGACCCTTTCTCAGACTTTGTGTGTGCAGAAGCTCTAGGGGGTTGAGGTGCCTTTTTTTTATTTTTTTATTTTATATATTAATTGTTGGTGTAATTGAAAAATATAAGCAACATGTTATAATTTGGTGTTATATATTGTCGTTGAAATTGAATTTTGATTATCTCCCTAAATTTCACTTTACTTAACCAACCAACCAATATTGTGCAATATTATACATGAGTTTAATTGTGGTGCATTGGCTGTGCGAAACTCGTTTACACACTCATCCAATGGTATTGTGCCATATCATTTACTTTTAAAAGGTGTTATTTAAATTATAAAAAAAGAAAAGAACAAAATAAATTGTGTTACATTCGTGCATGCATCTTCATCACATTCTCGCAACTTCCAACTCTGCAACTCTATTGCTTCTCTCCCTTAATATAACAAAACTCAATCAGTTCTTTCTCTTTTTTCAATCGAAGGTATCAAATATTTCTAATATCCTACTTTCTTTTGTTCGTGCGAACGAGGCGAACACGACTCTCAATAAATAACCGTCGTTACGATCTGAGAACCATCTTGAAAGAAGATTATGCAAGTGTTGGTCTGAGACATTATCAACGGGTGAAGCATGGATACAGACACGGACACCGAACACAACACAGACATTGACATGCCGACATCACTAATAATTTGAGAAAATTACATAATTAAGTGTAGTTATATGTGTTGGTGTTAGGCACGACTCGTGTCCTACACCTGGACACGAGTAATCCAAAGAGTATACATGCTTCATAGTTCAATTATAATATTCATATACAAACATAGATAAAATCATAAATTTAAAAATCGAGAGGTCATAAAAAAATAAAAACATGAATTTTAAACTTGAAAATCTATATGCAAATGGTCCAAAATGACAAAATTGAAATGAAAATAAAAATAAAAATAAAAGACTAAACTCTTATCTAAAATTAAGTTAAATGTAATTTTGTCAAAAAAAATAAATATAAGAAATTTATAAATATAAAAATCTGGTAAGCTTTTGAATAACGAGCGTTGAAGAGAACAGCGATCCCTTCGACGGTGCCACCGCAGACAGAGACAAAGTAAGTTTCTTTCCGACGATTTTTTTCTTCTTCCCAATTTCGAATCTTTTTCTTCCCTAATTTAATGGGTCTTCATCAATTTCAACTTTGGTGTTTTAATTCGCCTCTAATTCTTTCTATCTGCAATTTTTTTTTTTAGTTTTTATTTACTTTCATATCTTTCTTCGCTTCAATTTTCATCCTTTATTGCTTTGATTGAGTTCATATGATGGTAGAATTTCAGGGTTTAATGAAATGTTTGATTTTGCACTCTCTCGGTTCAATTTTAAATTTTTGTTTTTTATTTTCTCTTTGATTTGATTTTGAACCCTAATGTATTGGAAGTTCAAAATGGGTCGAATTCATCATGTAGATGACTATGCTATAGTTTTTCTGTGTAATAATCATCATGGTTCATCAATATGCCGATGCCTTTCTTTAATGTGGATTTGGGGATGTTTGGATAAACAACTTATTTTCAGCTTATAGCACAAGTTCTTATCATGTTAAGTGCTTATGTATAAGTTATTTCTGTAGCAAAAGATAAAATGAAGTTAAATTGTTTTGATATAAGCTATAAGCTGTTTTTATAAGTTATAATAGAGAACTTATGAAAATATGCTGAAATTAGCTTATGAACAATGACATAAGCTGTTTTAATAAGTTCTTCCAACTGCTCTCACAAAACTTATGTCAGCAGATAAACTCAAATAAGTCAATCTAAACATGCCCTAATACATGTGTGCTACTTTTTATTATAGCCTAAATGTCTTTTGGATTTGGATACAATTTGAAATAGAGAAAGGTATTTCTTTGTAGGGTTTTTCACTAAACAAAGCATAATAGAAAAAGCGGACAGACGGACATGTCAGTGACTGTCTTTCCACTAGTATGAATGGAAAAGATAGAATGGTATTTGTAGTAGTAAGTAATAACCAGTAGGTTCTTTGAATGATTTTTTGAATTAAGAACTCTGGGAAATTTGGAATATCCGAAGATTTTGTTTCTGAATTTTTGTTTATTTCATTCGTTTAATCAAGATCTCATTTTGAGTGTTCCTTACTTTGTTTTTGGCCGATATGATTAGATGGATCTGGAGACTGAAAACAGATTAGCTGCTATGCTTATGAGGGAAGCAGCTGAATTGCGGCGGCAGTCTGAAAAAGAAGGTGTTCTGGCTTATCTTCAAAAGCCTAATGTAAGGAGTCGGCCAAATTCACGTTTTCTCACTGCTACCGTACGTGGGGTACAACAAGGTTCTTCCTTACTCACTAATTTTAGATAGAGTTTGGTTATTGTTGCTCTATATTGTCCTGTGTTTTATGGTTGTGCTTTCGGTGAAGGTTTGTTGTTGTATGGAAACTGGAAATATACTTATAGATTTAATCAGTCTGTTTCTTTGCCGTTCTTCTTTGAGATTTATTAGAGATATATATTAGATACTAGTTAGTTAGTGAAGTAGTAGTATATATAGTTGTAACAACCCCATTAGTGGGATAACTTCCTCATTTTGTAATATCACATTTTACTATCAATACAACAATTTCATAGCTTTTCTCTCCTTCATCCATGGATGCCATGTTTCCTAACAAGAGTTTTATTGTTGTATGAGAAATGGAAAATATATTTTTATAGACCTGTCTTTTGATCCATTTGGTGAATGCTAGGTATGCTCTTTGAGTTTCAAACAGTTCTTATAGTGTATCCATGGCTTATTGAAGAGAATAAAATATTTTGATATAATAAAGAGAGATTCGTAGGACGTATGGGCTTTTTATTTTTTTTGCTTACATATAGAGATCATTATTCACTTCTTTTTGGTTTTGTGCCAAAAATCAAGGGTTGGTCTGAGATAATTTTAAGCAGACATTCTTCTCATTAGTGTCTTTACATGCAGTCATGCACTAATGTGTGGGTCGAGTTTTCACAGGTATCGTATATGACTGCTTTCCGTCCTAGGTATACATCCAGTACATAACTGGTGCACTTGAGGTGCTTCCTTACAAAGTTATGGGACTTGGATCCACTAAAATGAGGGTTGCAAATTATATGGAGTATGGACTAGCGAGGTTACAATCATTGATTAGGAAATCTGTAGTTGAGATTATGATAAGATACATAAATATACATGCATATATATGGTAAACTAGGAAGTTGTTACAAACTTACAATTCACTCAAATTTTCAATTAACAATTACATTTTCTGACTTTTCATACCAGTGCTCCCCCTCATACAAATATTTGGGTCATAGCAGTGGACGGGAATAAGTCTCCTCTAGTTTGATTTACAAGGAGGAGAGGTGGAAAAATAAAACTTATTTATCAGGGACAATGCTTTTTGCCCCCCTCCCCTCCTGGCCATTTCACCCAACTAAACACTACTAGAGGAGCCAAACCACTCTTAATCTATGTCCCAAGGTCACAACATAAGAAATATTTATTACTGTTAAATTATATCTAATTACTTGAATAAAAAAGTATCAAATGTTTTTTGGATTTTCAAGCAAATTGTCATTTAACAGGTTGTATTTTAATTTTCAAATATAGTTGAAGGGCACAAGTTAAGAAAACATTTTCTTTAAAAATAATTTATACGATATTTCAATATGGCTTAGATACTACTCCCTCCGTCCCATCTAAGCACCTATTTGACTTTATTTTTGTCCTTAAATGTAAACCCCTTTTCAAATTACTAGATGGCATTTATTATTATTTTCCTAAACATACCCTTAATTAATACTACTAACTTGTTTTGAAATATGAAAAGTCAAATTTAATTCACATGCAAACAAAGGACAATTTGGTAATATTAACACACAAAATAGACACATTAATTACACTAACAACTTTTCTTAAGAAATGTGAAAAAACAAAGGGGGCTTACATATAGGGACAGAGGGAGTATCACAATAAGCCAATATGAGTCCAGTACTATCTGCTATGATCTTCTTCATGTCCTCTGTTCCACATCCATCTACTACTGTAGTCGTCTTTCTTGGTTTGGTTCCCTTTCATCTGCTATGAAACCTCTGTTTTATCGACCTTTTAATTCTTTCCTTTTCTTCTTTTAGATATCTTTCTGTCTCCCTACTTAGTGGGAAAGGGCTTGATTGTTGTTGTTGTTGATGTAGATATCTTGCCCTCTGAACCGTTTTTGTGTTTGCATTTCTTGATTAGGTCCCAAACTTGCTCGTTTATGGAAAACTTTATTGAGTTATGACTTAGATTGTTATGATATTGATTACAAAAATGAATATAGCTTCAATTTTGAGTTTTTATTTTTTAAACTTTTGAGTTGTCATAACTTCAATATGTGTAATATAAATATTAAGTGTAGCAGTCATATCATTATCTGCTATCCGGCTAGAGCAGTTTTGGTTTTGCCTTCCACACGTTGCAATTTGGGATTCATAACTATAGGCTATATATAATTTGGGTGGAGAGAAAAAGGAAAGAAAGAATTACGAAAACTTCTCTTATTTGGTTAACTGGAAAGGTGAGAAGAAGAAAAAAATTATTGTGCAAAGACTTTTATGTTCTTTTAAAGTAATGGCAAGGGCTTAAATGGGTCAATTTGTCATTTCAAACACAATGTAATTGAAGCACCCCATGTCGAATATGAGACTTCTTTTCTTGAATATTTGTGACATTTAAATAACCATGATTGTCTATATGTTGACCTGATAGTTTATCTATATTAATGAAACTGAATTTCTTTTGGTGCTTTCTACCAGCAAATCGAGCAGTCGAAGTAAATGAAATGTGGCGAGCGCGAGAGAAAGAATTGGAGCTAGATAAACGGGTTACAGGCTCATCAAAAGATAAAAGAAGTGATGACAAAAGGCATATGGATCATAACCCATCAAGAAGCGCAGAAAGACACGCCGGGGATGATAAAAGCAATAGTGCCTCTGCTTCATGCTCAACTAAAAAAGAACACGAGCATACTCAAGAAGGTTTAAAGGATGAAGAGCTTGAGGAGTTTCTACACTCAAGGTATTATTACTCTCTTATACTTTTGGATATTTTATGTGCATGTATGTATGCCTTCAAAATATCTCCTGTCGAGTAAATTGACATTTCAGTCCTTGAAACCATAAGGGTTGGCTATTCTGCTCCTCAAATTTACGCGATAGCATAATAGTGTCTTAAATTAATGAATATTAATCAGTATTAAAGAATATTAATCAGTCTAGTCCCTGCATAAAAATATTTCTTTAGTGAACATCCATCAAAACCAATAAAAGACATACATATCGACTTAAATAGTCTTTTGTTGCATCAAAACAATTGTAAAACCTTTAAAATTGTGGTGCAAAATTTGAAAAAAAATACCAAATTGATTGATATTTTTTAATTTAAGGGACTAAATTGCTATTTTGCAAATTTGAGGAACTGAGTTAACTGATTGTTACAATTTGTAGGACTAAAATACCTATTTACTCATAATCTGTCTCCCTTTAATTTCTTTAAAGCTGAGGGAACTCCATTTTGGTGCAGGAAGAAGCGAGGCAGAGGTGCTATTGGTCCAAGAATGGATGAGACGGGACCTTACCTTCCTCCTAATCCTGATGAAGAGCCTTCTACTAGTCCGGATTTTAGGGAACGCCGTGCTATTTATGGTCCAAAGAGGCCGCCATCGCTGCAATCATATGAATCTTCTGAGGAGGAGATACATGAAGAAAAACGGAAAAAGACGCAGTCATATGAATCTTCTGAGGAGGAACTACATGAAGAAAAACGGAAAAAGAGGCAGTCATATGAATCTTCTGTGGAGGAGCTACATGAAGAAAAACGGAAAAAGAGGCAGTCGTATGAATCTTCTGAGGAGGACCTACATGAAGAAAAGCGGAAAAAGAGTAAAAAATCTCATCATAAAAGCCACTCGGACAAGGGGCATTCTAAGAAGCACAGGTCCAAAGAGAAATCTAAGCATAAGAAAAAGAGAAGGGAGGAGAAAACAAGTAAACATCGACGCTAAGGCTATTCCGTAATCCGATATATTCTCATAGGTTGTTATAACTAATAACATGCTGAAACAGTCGATTGGGATGAAACTAATGTCTTGTACTTTGTACAAATGTATTTCATAACATCAAATGCAATTCCTGCTACAGATATTATTAATCCTTTTAGCTATAGTATGTAGGTGCTTCTCAGTTAATTAAATCCATTTCGAAATCTCAAAATTATGGCTTGAACAGAAGTGACAGGAAATAAATATTTGAGTAAACTGCAGTTTGAAGCTTTTCGGATAAAAATCAAACATGTTATTAGTTGGTTATCTAAATTCTAAGCACTGATACTAAACTAGATCCTCAGCGTAGGATCGTTTGCAATCAATCAAGGTTGTCAGTTCTTTACTCAGAGATTGTTATGCTCATGTTTGCATAATTGCTGTTAACTAGAAAGGAGAGGAAGAAAGTGTATTGTGTTCACATTTCTTTAGGAAGGACAAAATTACATAATTTGTCCTAAACTACCACATTTCTAACTACTAAGATGTAGTACACATGATCATGAATGAGAAGTTAAGTTGTCTCAAAAGTGTGTGCGTAAGTTCCAACATATGATTTGAGAGAAAAGTTTAATAATCGCCAACCGGTGTATCATATTTTATGCAGTCAGTAGCATCTACCATAAACACATTAGTTGGTGCACTGTACAAGGTGTTTTGTGATCAATGTAGTAAGGAAATGAGACAAGCATGTTTTGATTATTTGAGTATTGGCGGTTGTGTTTTATCAGATGGAGCAGTAGCTCTATTCTCTGGTCTAAATCTCGTCCATAATTCTTGCTTCTCCATTTCTTTGTCATCGCTATATACGGTGTTGGTAAGTTGGTCGCTTACTCTTACCATTTCCTTCTCTAAAACCCATCTGGATCGGAGCTAGATTGATTTCGGTGAGATTATTACATTAAGTGTCATAAATTGTTAGTAGAATGTATATATTTTGAGTAATATTTTTTGTTTTGACATTTTCAGGGTGCCTTCGATATCATTGTTCTAATTATCAGGGCCGAAGGAATTAATTAGACAAAGAATATTGCTCGTCTCCCAACAAAAATCATTCGTTCTCAACTGAAGTACCAATAATGTCCCTGCGCGTGACTTAAGTCACACCTGCGTGATTTAAGTGTTATATCACACCAACCGAAACATAATTTCATGCATTTTCAAAACATCTCAAATACGATTTATCACACCATTTTTGCAAATTTCACCAACTTCAATCAAATCAACAAGTAAGTTATGCTTATCATACTTCATTGCTTTTTTTGTTTGTTTAAATTTATGATTTTTTTTTGTTGTTGGAGAAATTAGACATTTTTAGGTTTTTAGAAATTTGGTTTGCACGTTAGTTTTTAGGATTGTTAGTGATTAATTAAGTTAGGAATTGTAGTTTAGATGTTGTTTAGAGTGCAATGTGGTAGTTTAGGGTTTTGAAATTGTTTGATTTTAAGTTGATTGAACGTTAGACTCTACGTGTTTGATAAAATGTATCAATGAAATTTTGTTTGTTTTTTGGATTGTTAATGATAAAATTAGTTAGAAATTGGTTTGTTATTGTTGATTATAGTTAGTTTGACTGCAATGTGGTAGTTTACAGGTTGAAATGACATTGCCGAGATTTCAATCTGTAAAATTTTAATAGTGTCATTTCAATCTGTAAACTACCACATTGCATTCAAACTCACTATAATCAACATTAACAATTCAATTTCTAACTAATTTCATCATTAACAATTCAAAAACAAACAAATTTCCATTGAGACATTTTATCAAACACCTAGAGTTCAACACAATTTCTAACAATTCTTAACTCTAACCTACCACAATTCAATCAAACCTACTCTATTTAACTTCTAAACAACAATTTATAACTTAATTCATTATTAACAATAAAAAAATAAATAAACATGCAAATCAACTCTAAAACCTAAAATTTCACAATTTCATCTAAAAAAAATCTAACATTTAAACCAAAAGAAACCCAATGCAAACACTTACTTGATTTTGTGAGAGAAATTGACTTTGAATGGTCCAAGAATGAGCAAAATCGCACTTGAAGGGGAAAAAATCGCCCTTTGGGAAGTTTTGAAAACAAATGGTTATATTTCGGAGTTGTTGTTTTATAACAACATGCAACGTGAGTTAAGTCACACTATGTTTACAACCTGCGCGAATTAATTCACTCTGAAATTACCGAGCGTGATTTAAGTCATGCAGAGATACTTTCGTCCATTCAATTGTGAGCGAGTGTTTTTTGTTATGAGAAGAGCAATTTTCATCCATTTTTGATGACATGGCTCACCCACTAGGTCCGTTCAATCTGCTATCACGTTGGTTTTGAAATTATTTTTTTAACTTCTATTTTCTAAAATTAGAAAAATTTAGATGATGTAAAATTTGGACCGCATATGCTGAAATTATGTTCCATGTCCAAACACTTTCCAACAATGTAGTGCAGTCCACATTTTAGGGAATATATTCTGGCATATACTTTCTGCATGCTCGTATAGCTGTTATCAATACTACATTTATTTATTTGTCAGAGAAAAAAATACTACATTTATTAATTACATATATTATTAGGCTTATTGTCATCTTAACTCACACAGTTTGAGATGTTTTTGTTTTGTTTTGAATAAGACAAATTGAGATAAGGTAATCAAATAATCAATGTACTTATTGGTTGGAAAAAGTATGAAGCCAACATATATCCTTTAAAAAAACATATATGATTCTACGAAGATTTGGAGTTCTTTAACAAAGAATCAAGATTTGGAGCTCTACCCTTCCTTATGTTAGCGCAGCAATTGATGTTTGTTACACAAGCAACAAAAATAGTTTTCAATTTTTAAGATTTATGAGAGTTTTGTGATTTGTGAATTTGAGAAAATGAGAAGAAAAAGATAATGAATTGATGAAAGTAAATTGTATATCGATTCTATTGAAATTTGTACAAAGAATGAGTTTATATACAAAACTAATGTTATGTTACTTGAAGCACAAGTAAGTAACAACTATAACCCTTATTTTTTAAAACTTGTAACCAACTTTTAACAAACTTCAAAACAAACTAAAACAAAGTGTAATCAATCAGCTTAATCATGATTAACACTAATCTAACTTGAATTATCAACTAAACTAACATCCTCCTTTAATAAGTTTCCACTTCCTTCATGTCAATCAAACTTCTGAGCTTGATGAACCTCTCAACCTTCAATGGCTTTGTGAATATGTCTGCAAGCTGCAACTCAGTAGAGCAATGAACAATCTGCAGTGCTCCCTTGTTCACCCGCTCCCTCAAGAAATGGAACTTAGCTTCTATATGCTTGCTTCTCTCATGCAGAACTGGATTTCTTGCCAAACTTATAGCAGATTTGTTGTCTATGAACAACGTTATAGGTCTGCTAACCTCTATTTCCATTTCCTTGAGTATATTTTCAAGCCATATTGCCTGACATGCTGCCATACATCCTGCTATGTACTCAGATTCACAGGTTGACAATGCTACAATTGGTTGCTTCTTAGCACACCGTGAAATTGGAGCATTTAAGAACTTGAAAAGGTAACCTGAAGTGCTCTTTCTATCCTGTTTATCTCCACACCAATCAGTATCAGAATATGCCATCAGTTCCATAGAACAATCATTCAAACATTTAGGAAATAGAATACCATACTGCAGTGTTCCTTTGATGTATCTCATCACCCTTTTGGCTGCTAGCAGGTGAGATACTCTTAGTTCACTCATGAATCTACTAATTATACCACATGCATATGCAATATCAGGCCTACTATTGCATAGATACCTCAGTGAACCAACTATTTGCTTGAACAATGTAGGATTCACATGTTCTTCTTCTTCATTCATCACCAGTTTTACATTTGTCTCAGCTAGTGATGATGATGGATTGCAGTTCATCATATTGAACCTCTTCAATATATCAGATGCATACTTCATTTGATGCATCACCAGTCCCTCTGCAACTTCAGTAAATTCCATGCCTAGAAAGTATGTCAATTTTCCTAAGTCTGACATTTCAAACTCACTCATCATCTGTGATTTGAATGCTTCTATCTCATTCACATCACTACCAGTCACTATCAAGTCATTAACATATAGACAGATGAGTAGTTGATTACCTTTAATTCCTTTCTTCACATATACACCATACTCAGACTTGCATTTGACAAATTCTTGCTGCACAAGAAAACTGTCAATCCTTTTGTTCCAGGCTCTTGGTGCTTGCTTCAATCCATATAGTGCTTTGTGTAATCTATACACCATATTCTCCTTCTCTTTGATTTTGAAACCTGGTGGTTGTGTCACATACACTTCTTCATCTAAAGGACCATTTAGAAAAGTAGATTTTACATCCAAATGATGCATTGGCCAGTTCCTACCACAAGCTATAGCAACTATCAATCTCATAGTTTCCAATCTAGCAATTGGAGCATATACTTCAAAGTAATCCATATCAGCCTTCTGCATGAATCCCCTAGCCACTAATCTTGCTTAATGTTTGGCTACTTCACCATTTGGCTTCAGTTTCAATTTGAAAATCCACTTCACATCTATTGGTTTCTTACTAGCAGGCAGTTCAGTCAATTCCCATGTGTTATTTCTGTTGACTGAATTCAACTCCTCAATCATAGCATTCTTCCATACATCTTCATTCAATGCTACTTCATAATTGATTGGTTCTGCATATGCTAATAGTGCAAAGTGAACAAATTCCCCTTCTTCATTAACTAAATTATCTGGAGTAACTTCATGTCCAGCTAATCTAGTGGAAGCAAATCTTTGTCTAACTGAAGTTCTAGTGGCTTGATTCTCTTCAACATGCACTTCAGGTTGAACTTCAGTATCAAGTTGAACTTCTTCAACTTGATCATCTTATACAATTGTTGTGGGAATAGTGTGATTGAGACTCTTCTCTTCCTTGTTCCAATCCCAGGCTTCATTTTCACAGATTTTTACATCTCTACTAATCACTATTGAGTGATTTAGAGGATGATATAACCTGTATGCACCTGTTTCATGATAGCCAACCAGTATCATACGCTCACTCTTGTCCCCTAGCTTTCTTCTCTTTGCATCAGGGATATGCATATAGCATAATGAACCAAAAACTCTTAAGTGTTTAGCTGACTGTTTACAACCAGTCCAGATCTCTTCAGGTATTTGATCAAGTTTTTAGTGGGGCATCTGTTCAAGATGTAAACTGCAGTTCTTACTGCTTCTCCCTAAAAAGTATTAGGAATCTTCTTCAACTTGATCATACTTCTAGTCATGTCAAGCAGGCTTTTGTTCCTTCTCTGAGCCAAACCATTATGTTGTGGGGTATATGGAGCAGTGACTTCATGCATAATACCATTGTCTTCACAAAACTTCTCAAACACCTTTGAGGTATACTCACCACCACCATCAGCTCTTAAAATCTTAATGGATTTACCACTTTGCTTTTCAACTAAGATTTTAAACTTCTGAAACATATCAAATGCTTCACATTTGGCCTTAATCAAATATAACCAGATTTTCCTACTAAACTCATCAACAAAACTGATGAAGTATTTGTTGCCCCCTAATGAAGGAACCTCTAAAGGACCACACACATCTGAATATACAACATTGAGCAACTCCTTTGATCTACTAGCAATACTTGAACTGAATGCATTTCTAGGTTGTTTGCCCAACAAGCAAGTGTCACAAACTGTGTTAGGTATCTCAATTTTAGGTACTCCCAGAATCATATCTTTATCAACTAATTGATTAAGACCTCTAAAATTGAGATGACCAAATCTATAGTGTCATAGCCAACTATCTTTATCTTTTACCATAGCAGACAAACAATTCAATTCTACAACTTTCATATTGGTCTGAAAAGTTCTATTCTTTGCAAGAGGAGTTTCCAATACTAACCTTTGATGTTTATCAAACAACTTAAAGGTGTTATCCTTCATAGTAACTGAGTATCCTTTCTGAATGAATTGGCCAACACTCAGCAAATTGCACTGCATTCCAGGAACATATAGAACTTCTTCAATTATTTCCATTTTTCCATTCCTTCCTTCAACATCAATATTTCCCATTCCTTCTGCAACCAAGACTCTATGATCTGCAAGCTTCACCTTTGTATTTTTTCCAGGATCCACTTCTCTTAACCATGTCTTGTTTCCTGTCATGTGATTAGAACAACCAGCATCTAAGAACCAACTTTCTAAATTGCAGCTCTCAGTACTAGTTGTTGTAACCATCATTACTAATGAATCATTTGAATCATCTTGTGCAATTTTAGCTTCCTCTTCATCATTCTTTGATTGCTTTCCTTTACCAGACCAACATTTTGAAGCATGGTGTCCAAATTTCTCACATTTGAAGCACTGAATCTTCTTCATTTGATTAGAATTTCCTTCCTTTGAAGATTCACCTTTTTCAGATCCATTGTTCTTGCCTTTAGACCAGTTTCCTCCCTTAGAGTTTTTCTTCCCTTCCTTGAAGTTCATCCTGTCATTCTCATCCTTCTTGATAGTTTGAACTTGCAGGGCTTGTTGAATTGATCTTTCACTGTTTCTTTCTGAAACCATCAATTCATGAGCTTCTAATGAACTCTGCAGCTCCTCAATCTTCAAAGTCTTAACATCTTTTGATTCCTGTATTGCCACCACAATGAAATCAAACCTTGAAGATAAAGTCCTCATAATCTTCTCAACTATTTTTTGATCAGTAATAGCTTCACTACAAGTCTTATCTGATTCACAAGATTGATGAGTTTGGAGATGTATTCAGAAATCTTCTGATCATCTTCCATTTGCATCAACTCAAATTTCCTTCTTAGTGATTGAAGCTTAATCAATTTCACTTTATCATCACCTTCATGATACTTTGAAAGAATGTCCCATGCTTCCTTTGAACTAACTGTTTTTGAGATTCTTTCAAAGTTTCCTTCATCAAGACTTTGTTGAATCAAGAACAAAGCCTTGCAATCCTTCTTCTTCTTTGTCTGCATTCCTTTGCACATCAATGGCATTCGCAGCTAATTCACCTACACCATTCTGCACAATTTCCATCAAATCCTGTGCTCCAAACAGATTCTTCATCACTGCACTCCATCTTTCCCAGTTGCGTGCTTCAAGAATTGGAAGACGAGTGTTGAAACTGCTGCTACCATTCATGGTTCTTCTTTCAGCGTTTCTTCTTGAATTTGCGTGATTGAAGATCTTGATTACCCCTTAGAACGTAACCATAGACTCTTGATGCCAATTTGTTAGCGCAACAATTGATGCTTGTTACACAAGCAACAAAAGCAGTTTTCAATTTCTAGGGTTTATGAGAGTTTTGTGATTTGTGAATTTGAGAAAATGAGAAGAGAAAGATAATGAATTGATGAAAGTAAATTGTATATTGATTCTATTGAAATTTTTACAAAGAATGGGTTCATAGACAAAACTAATGTTATGTTACTTGAAGCAGAAGTAAGTAACAACTATAACCCTTATTTCTTAAAACTTGTAACCAACTTGTAACAAACTTTAAAACAAACTAAAACAAAGTGTAATCAATCAGCTTAATCATGATTAACACTAATCTAACTTGAATTATCAACTAAACTAACACCTTAGTTCTTATATTGCTCAAGCTTTGTTTGCAATGCCTCAAGGTTCACTAGGCATTGCAACCCTCTCTTGTTTATTTTTATTTTGTTGTTTTTTCTTTCTTCTTAATAAAAAGTGACATTGTGACAAATGGAACTTACATATGACCTAAGGGATTATATTTGCATAAGGTGATAAATCGATGTTCAAATCTCAAATAAAAAATGTATAATATTTACTATAAAATGTTATACTAAACGATGAAGCACAATTTTTTACCACAATTTCCATTTACATCTTTATCATTCAAAAGTAAATAAAAACAAGATAAACTGTACTATTAGATGATTGAAGAGAATTGTAACCAAAAAATTTAAATTTTTATCATTCAAATTTCCATTTTATTTTTTTCATTATAAAAAAAATAATGATTGAACCAAGTCAATATAATTAACCATGTTTGTCCAAATCTCTTGTCAATTTATATCACGAATAATGTTCCCAAATGTATTACGTATCAATATCAATATCAAATGTTAAGAGTCCCACATCGGTTAGGAGTTGACTTGACAATTTGTTTATAAGTCGGGGCAATCCTCACCTAACAAGCCGGTTTTGTGGGGTTGTGTTAGGCCCAACCACGATTTCTAATATGGTATCAGGGCCTCTTCACGATTCTTTGGGCCACCTGTTATCAGGTTTCCGTTATCGGGTCACCCGTTATTTATGTTCACGCTTCAGATGTGCAATCCTGAGCGTGAGGGGGTGTGTTAAGAGTCTCGCATCGGTTAGGAGTTGGTCTGACAATTTGTTTATAAGTGGGGGCAAGCCTCACCTCACAAGCCGGTTTTGTGGGGTTGTATTAGGCCCAACCACGATTTCTAATATCAAACCCACATTTTTCTAAAAAAAATATATATCAAATTCGCATTATCAAATAATACAGCTTTTCTGGCATGCCTTGTTGCCTTGCAATAAAATACTGATATTGATGTGTTACCCAAAATTGAAAATAATTTGATGCCAACATGTTACAAAAACAAATGCTTTCCCCATCACTTCACTACTACTACTTTCACAAGGAATAATGGCTAACTAGTCATACTTCCAACCACACACCAAATCCCCTAACAGCTTTTCTCATTATCTAATTCAATTAATTTGATCCAATTAATTTAACTATAGTGTATTTTGAACACACAAAAATTAACATCATATTGACACCGTATACGAATGAGCATAGACTCGTCTAACTTAAGATAAGAAAATAAAAAGGTACTGAGTTTAGAAATCGAAAAAACCGTAATATACAGTTTTGATGTCGGATTTTGTGTAAGAAAACATTTCTCTTTAACTTATATATGAATCTATCTAAAAACAAAGAAAATTATGCTAATCAAAAGTAGGTGGTTTAGTTTTGTGGAGATATCATTGTTATGAGTCTTCAAAATGATGATCTGTCTCATCAAAGATCTCCTCCTACACATAATTAAATAATAATAGATAGGAATTAATAAATTTCTTCAAGATTTCAAGAGTTAAAAAAAATTGTTCAATATTAATTATTTAATTACTTACCTGCAAAAGCTCTTCAATGACATCTTCCATTGTAATTATTCCAACAGCTTCTTCTTTTTCAGGTAGCTTTGGAATTGAATTTCCATCAATTTCCAAAATATCTGAGTAAATATTTTGTGACCATTTTTTGCTTCTAGAACTAGCACTGCTATTAGAATTAGAATTATTTGAATTTGGTAAGCTTTTCTTCTTATGAAGTTGCATTTTGTTTTTCAACACTTTCTCTTGAGGATTATTCTTCTCCCCATCAATAGTCACCCTCACATCTCTTACTGAATCTATATATATTTCACAACACAATTTAAACAAAAAGAGCTTAATTTTATCATAATATAAAAAAAAAATTCTTTATAAATTAACTTGATTATAACTTATGAAGCACAGATACGGACACCGGACACGATACGGACATGGACACGCCGACAACGCTAAAAATTTGAGAAAATCACATAATTTAATATAATTATGAGTCGGTGTCAGACACGACACTTGTCCGACACCGGAACACGACTAATCTGAGAAGCATTCGTGCTACATAACATGCATGTGCGTACTTACCGGTGCAATTATTGTTGGAAGATTGTTGCCCTGTCTTGTCAAAATGTCTCACAACAACAGCCATGTGACTATGGCCCTTTTGGAATTCATTCAATATATCGTACAGTGGCATCATTTCTGGAACCCTGTCAATAAATTTAATAATTTTTTAAATTTGGATTTATGGTTAATATTTATATATAACTTAGTATAACGCTATATATTTTTGTTACAAAATAAAATACCTTGGTATTTTACGTATGGTCACACTTTTCACAGGTACTTCCTCTTCTGGATCAATAGTTAACAAATTCTTGATCTAAAATTAGGAAGCATCTATATCAATCTCATCATACAAAATTTGTAGTACCAAAAATGGTTCTAGTAGCAAATCAATCTCATCATTGATACAAAATTTTGCTTTATTAATCTATGTTCCAAAATTGATGCAAAACTGTTCAACATTAAAGGGTTAAAGAAAAATAACACATTGTATTGTATACCAAGATAAGTCCAATGATATTTGTAGGCTCCTCATAATAGACAGGGACCCTGCTATGCCCTTTCTCCAATATTAGTGTCATCAAATCCCTGCTTAATAACAATATTAGCCATTAAGTTTGATGATAAATAAAATTGTATCAAATTAAAAAAATCTAGCTTACAATTTATAAATCTTTTGAGACACCTCACTCACCTATCGAGTTTTGAATTTATATCAATAGAAAATATTTCATTTATAGGAGTCATGGCATCACCAGCAGTCTTCTCAGAGAGTTCAAGTGCCCCAGCAATGATAGTTGTTTCATCATGTGTTAGTTCACCACCTTTCCCAGCCTAAAACAATTGGACCAACAACAACAATTTAATCTTAAAATTAACAAAATTCCTAAACGATTCTCGAAGTTAAAATCATCGATCCTATTAGTCCTTTTGAATCGGCGAATTTAGTCTCTGAAATTGTCTCGAAGTCACTAAAGCAATTGATCAATCGTAATTACAATATGTAGCTATGATATATACCTCATTACCATGCAAATTTACAAGTGTTTTCAACTCAGCTCTGCGGAAAAGTGCTTCTTGTCTATGCCCTAACAAATAATCCAACAACTGAAATACAACACAATGAAATCAAGCAAGAAATTAAAATCAAATTGGTCAAGTTTTATTCAAATAAATATTATGTTCAATGTGTTTGTATCATGCACCTTGCTAATTGGATAAGCAACAGGTAAACATATCCATACAAGAACACGAACAATCGGAGCCACCGTTGCACCAATTGTTAAACCATACCGAGAACAAACTGATTGAGGAATAATCTTCAAAAGCGTAAAACAAAAAAATTAATGTAAACATGTTATATGTAATGTGTTTTATTCAACATATAAATTAAAGAAATGACTAAAAAAATTCTTACCTCACCAAATAGAAGAATTAATGTCACAGAAATTAGAATAGCACCCCAAGCAACAACGAGACTATCAAGAAAAATTGGAAGTGCCTGAAAAAATCAACATTTAAATCCCATTATATTCATCTTGAAATTTGAATATACAATATTTAATTTAACACATGAATTTAGATGTACCTCCATGGCTGCTGCATTGCAAATTAGAAGAGTGCAAAGTAATAGATGTTGATTTTTTACAACAGGTAATATTTTCTCTGTCGCCATAAAAAATATAAAACACAAAGTTCACATAGATAATTGAGTATACATTTGGAATCACGGTGAATTTGACAAAATCATCGTAACACTGTGATTTTGTTAAAGCATGTAAAACATTTAAGCAATAAAAGAAAACATGAAGAATTTATGGATAGAACAGTACCAGCATGTTTTCGATCTTGAGGTGTTCCAGATTTAGCAAGAACCTCAAGATCAACAAGGCTTAGAGACATGAGGCCTAAGGTAAGTCCTGACATCAATCCAGCAAAGACAACAAGAAGAACAATTATCATAATTCTTATGAAAAACTCTGTTTCACAACACCTATACTCCACCGCCATTGAAAATTAGCAATACACGCAAGCTGTTCTTGTTGTTGCTGTGTTTTTCAATCCTTGAGTTAGAGAAAGCAGAGGTACCAGAGTTCAATTGCCATAAAGGGTATAGGAATTATGATAGAAGATTGATTTTTGAGTGAATATATTGAACTTTGAAAGTTACTCTATGCTCTGGTTTGCTCAAAAGTCCGGTGATTTATTTTGGGAAAATGTTTCATTGACACCCTTTTTTTTTTTTATACGTACACCCTTGTGTTGCACTAGGGAGAAGAGAGAGTGAGAGACAAAGTTGGTAAGTGTGTGGGAGCCACGCCACCACGTGTCACTTTTATGTGCGGAGGTTAAAGGAATGTATGCTATATAGGATGGTCAACCTATCATTGCTCAAATTAGAACGCAAGGCTCTAATATTGGCTTAACTCATCATTATAAATTCAACTATATAGGTGTCCTCTTTATAAACTTTTCCTGCCTTTATTAGGTTTGGTGCGTTGATATACAACTAATTGTCCCTACCCAACGAATCGTCTCTACCAGATGCCCTTATATACAGTTTCTTTCAAATTCCATGATTTCAATAGCGGATACCCTTATATATACAAAGTTAATATCGTGCACACACTTGATTCATCTTAACATCCAACACGAATTTGTAATTATTCAATCGTGTAACAAATAAGTATAACAAACAGCGACAAAGACACCAACTATCTATCATATTTTTTAACTAAGCATATTATAAAATAACCTATCAACAAAAACACAACAAAAAAGGCTTGAAAAGGGGACTACAAAATTGTCCTGTTAATGCACATAGACATAGACGCTCCAAAGAACAAAGAAAAAAAAAGACAGATATATAGCTGATTGTATAAAAAAAATGAAGCAGAACATATTGTTGATAATATGATCACTGAAAGAGTACGGCTTACATTAGAAAAAATGAGAAAGATCAGAAGGATATTGACATTATAAATAAAATTAAACTGAGTATGAGAATATTGTAGTTGCTCTATCATATAAGAGAAAAACCGAAGTCTTAGTAGATAATCACATTAATGTATCAGACAGTGTTCATTTCGGAGCCGAAGAGAAGGAATTGCACCTATTGCATTGGTCAATGATATTTCAATGCCATAGAAATTCCATTAACGTCAGCTTGTGTACATCTTAATGATATCACGTCACCTGAAGCACAATACCAGCACCTGTACGTACATGAGACCAAAAATATTGTCAAAAAGGGATCAAAAATAATACTCCATATAACAGATTAGTCCCTATAAAAAATTGATCACTCAGCCTGTTCTTTGCACAACAATAAATGTCATTGAATTTTATACAATGAAATAAGAAGTGTGATCTCAACTGTTAGTTGCAGAATTGGGGTTTATTACATGACCAATCCATTACTCTTTCTTTCCGCAACTATTAGAATGACTGCAAGTAGCAACAACCAATTCATATCCGAATAAAATATATATATTACAACGAAGTTAAAAGAGAAAAAAAACACATACCCACCTGCGACATCAAGAACGACCGGTTAAACATTCCGAAAAACATCACGGTACACAACATTAGTGGTCTAAGTACACACGTGATTTTCTTCATCCAGTATAAGCATTTTCAATCCCTTTTTGGAAGTGACTCTCGACACAGCGACGTACAACTATCCATGAGTAAAAACCGGTTCGGAAAGATAGATTTTAACATGAGACAACGATTGACCCTTACTTTTATTTATTGTCATTGCAAAACACAAAGCCAACGGAAACTATCTCGTAGTAAATTTGAAAGGCAGTTTAGGATCACTCGGAACTAAGTTCATTCTTGGAATAATTACTTTTTCACCAACATTTTTTTCGGTAATAACAGTTGCACCGTTAAAGTTCTTCCAAAGATTGTCTACAATCAACCTAGTCCTATTGAACAATTCAGTTGCTTGGTCAATGTTCCTCATCAACATAACTGGACATCCAACTTTAAATCTCAACTTGTGGTTTGGAATATTGGAGAACTTGATATTGTTTAAGAATTCAGTGGTAAACCATTCGCTTTGTACCTCACTATTCTCGTCTGATTTGCAAACTAAATCAAAATTGATATATTCCTTTTCGTCTCTTGGAACCAATGATAGGAGGAATTTGTTTACGTGCTCAATTGCGTCCAGTGTGGGAGCAAGTATCCCCCGCTCTTGAAAAAAATCCGAGATCTTCATGTTTTGCAAAAAATCCGGATATACAAAATCAACCAGAGAAAGCAACGGATCAGAAGAATCTTTTATCAGGAATGAGTATGTTAATTTCTCCACTCTCGTTGGCGGATCCTATTCCATCTCCAATTGAAAGCATCCAATCGAGAAACATTCTTATCTCATCTTGCTCGGCACGAACAGTTGAAGCACGTAAACGCATATTTGTTGTAAGTGTGAGAACCTTACAGTGACTCCACAACTTTGATGAGTTGATGGATGAAGCAAGTATGTCTTGTCTGCATCCTTTTCGTATCACTGACAAAATTTGTCTGAAATCACCGCCCAAAACCACAAAAACACCCCCAAATGGTTTGTCTGTATTATCGACACCATCATAAGACATTATATCGCGCATGGTTCGGTCAAATGCCTCAAAACAATAACGATGCATTATTGGTGCATCATTCTTTATTATTAATTTTGAACATAGCAGCTTTGTCGCTCTCTTTCTCAAATCCACAACTTGACGCTTTGTACCTCATTATTCTCGTCTAATTTTCAAACCGAATCAGAATTGGTATATTCTTCTTCGTCTCCTGGAACCAATGATAGAAGGAATTCGTTTACGTGCTCAACTGCGTCCAGTGTGGGAGAAAGTATCCTCTGCTCTTGAAAAAATCCAAGATCTTCATGTTTTGCAAAAAATTTGGATATACAAAAAAAAATCAAGGATTGAAAAAAAATTACGATCATCCAACTCAGTGAAGACTCATCCGAAAATCCCAACATTATGATAATTTATTTTGTTAGTTTTCAGTTGTCAATTGTTTATTTTTTTATCTTAAACTTTAGTTATTGGATGTCATTCTCTTTCATGCTATATTTTTGTTGTTATTCAACCTCAACTACTTCAAACTCCTTCACTTTTATTCTTTGGTGAAATTTGACA
>Ga0228710_1004722_pt1 | contig 21436 bp, 13 predicted proteins | sample MedpolnodulmetaG_FD_177995 | JGI IMG/M metagenome (GOLD analysis project Ga0228710, IMG submission 177995) | Root nodule microbial communities from Medicago polymorpha collected in Santa Monica, California, United States - pink nodules | ecosystem: Host-associated > Plants > Roots > Nodule... | reverse complement strand
TTGCGAAACATGAGAATAGTCTAGCAAACCTTGAGACATATAAAGTTTCGTTCTTCAAGGATTCTAATAGCAATCAACCATGAGAATAGGCGTGATTGCTAGAGGAACACGCTCACTGCACCTCGAGAGAGGCTTTGATACGCTAAAGAGAAACTTGTCTTTAGAAAGTACGTCGAATATGAAGTCATGGTTTAGGGTTTGTTTGTGAAGGATTCGTTATTCAAGGATTCTAATAGCAATCAACCATGAGAATAGGCGTGGTTGCTAGAGGAATACACTGATTTCGAGAGAAACTTTGATACGCTTAAAAGAAACTTGTCTTTAGAAAGTAGGTCCAATATAAAGTTTAGGTTTAGGGTCTGGTTTGTAAAGGGTTTGTCACCAAGATGAACCAATAATCTCAAGGCGCTTTTTATTATCATTTTCTACCGTTAAAATATCAAATCTTTACAACTGAACTTTCTTCTAATCATGATTAAAAGTTAATTAAATTGAGCAACTCCCTGTTGGAACGATACTCTCTTTATATTACTTCGGTAGAACCATGTACTTGCGGTTTTACTCATCCACTTCCTATACTCAAGCACAACTGCAAGAGACTTCCTATTCAAACAAAATTACAAAGAAATTTGTTTGCGGTAGAACACTTGATATACAATCAGTGGTGTTCACAATACAAATCAGATACAGACTCTTTAAGACTGTAGAATTTCTAAGATATGAAAGTTGTAAAGAAATTCTAAGTGAACTTTGGTAAGGAGTAATTTCAACAGAGTTTTGGCACTTGTAAATTGTTGTATGAGTCATAAAATTCTCTATGTCTTCACTCCTTTATATAGAGGTGTGAAAGAGACGTTGTATAATGCCAGCTTATCAAAAAGAGTCGTTTGAAGCTTGATCAAATCACCAATGATTTGTTGCCTGATTTGGTTATTGTCCTATGAAGGAGCAATTTCAAATCCATTCCAAGTCTGAAGGAACACCGTTGCAGGCACAATTATTGTTCTTGTACTAGCAGACATAAAATCAGAGTAGTGGAGGGAGTGGTTGTACACTTCGTACCAATGTCCTTTTTCAATGCTCTCCAAAGAATAAGCATCCAAAGCCTTCAAATCCTTTTGAACTAGTCGCTGCTTCATATTTCTAGTCTTCTCAATTGATAGGCGTGATTAAATCATCATTTGAACAACATTTGAAAAGCTTCAATCTTTCAGCTTCTGATGTGACATCAGCTGCATGTGAACTAGCTTCTGATGAGGAGAGTGCTTCTGATGACGTCAGCTTCTTCTGGACCTCTTGTCTTTAGAACTTCTTGTCTTCAGAACTTCAAGCTTCCTTCTTGTTGATTCCATTGCTCTTATTTTTTCTTCAATTCCTATGCTTTGAAAGAGACACTAAAATTTTTATCTAGGGTCCTGCACACTTGAACAAATATTAGCATATCCAATTGACAATTTTTTAATACCTTGTTATCATCAAAACTCAAAGGGTAATGTTAAACATATTTTGTTCCAACAATGAAGGCCAAGGTTCATGTAGGTCTACCCATCTAATTATCTCAGGACACTCATAGTACACACACACTCTCTCTCTCGCACTTGGTAGTTTTACAAACGGGCAGCCCTATCAGTGTGTACCTTACTAAGGGTTTAACAAAATGGTTGTACTAGGTTACAGCTTATTTCCTTCAAGCAAACACTTGTTTCCTTAATTACTAACTAGTTACCTCATAGGTTCAGCAAATTTTACTCAATATTAGTAATGTCACCTCCTAAGTACTTACTACTAAGGTCAACTGGCTTTCGGTATCTTGGCTAGTTATAACCAATTACTTCCTAGATAGATAGATATTAGTATCAACAAATAAATATCAAGATATAAGCATCAGGATAGTAATATCAATATTAGGCTCTGTCACAACCTAAGTGTCTAATCTAGGGTTGCGCTACTACATAAATAAACTAAATTCCTAATAAAACATAATAGCGAACAAAAGATAAATAAAATATAAACGACATTAAATTAAATAAATATCCGACAAAAATAAATACAGGTTCATCTTAGAACTCTAACCTAAAAAGAATTAGTTACACATGGTAACTAAAAACAAATTACTAAAGATAAAAGAATACACTAGAAAATCAAGGAGAAGATAGAAACTCCTCCGAAGCTTTAGAATTGCCTTCCTCTTGAACTGCTCCAGTTCTGAATGAGAATTTATGAATGAGGAAGGCTGGTATTTATAGTGAGAGATTCTAATTGGGTTTGGGCTAAAAACACAGGCTTTACCCACAAAAAAACAGGAAAATACGCTTGGCCCCGTGCATTTTAGATGCTCGGGGCACATGAGTCATGCTCTAGGCGCATGTGAGTGTGGAAAAATCCATGCTCTAGGTGGACAGAAAGTTTTTTCCATGCTCTATGCGCATGGCATGTTCTCTAGGCACATGGTGCTGCCTCTTGGGCCCAGTTTCTCTGATTTTCCATCGTTTTAGGTTTTCGTCTTCAAATAACTTGCGTCCGAACTTGGGAACAGAATTCCTCCCACTGTAAAGTCTCTTGAGCCCTCTTGAATCTTCATTCTTCGTCTTCCTAAAGTCTTCACAAATCTTCAGTTGTTCTTGATTTGCTGATATGCATGATTTCTTCGTGAATTACTTCAAAAAACCCCTAAAATTGTTATGTTTCAGGAAAAGTGGAATTACAGACTCAAATATAGAAAACATTACAAAAGTCCCGAAATCATAGGAAATTGTTCTAATACTCCTCTTTTTTGCTGCTAAAACCTAATGAAAATGACTGAAAAACATGATAAGAATAACGTAAGATGACCTGTCATCAAACACCTAAACTAATACCAATGTTAGGGTACATAAGATATTATTGTAGATGATTTCAAGATTGATATTGATAATGGTTATTTTACATAACTAATCAATTCAAATATTTAAACATTACAACAACAAAAAACATAATCAAAACCAAGATAAAGGAGCACCTACATTTTCCCCCTTTTTGATGATGACAACCAAACATTGATGTTTTTGACGTTAGTTCCCTTGAAACTTACACATATAGAAAAAAGGAACCACAAGTCACATAATATGCCGACACACATACATACATACATACACGTCACATTATACAATATGCCACATACAAATCATAAGCATGCATATAGGTGGGGTTTAGCATGGGAAAGTATGGTTGTTTCCACCATGGGAAAGTTAATGTTAGCCATCAGATCAGGTAAAGAACACAATCGTATCTACACTCTTAATACTAGATTTCTTTTGTCACCATCTTCCACCACCATCTCTCTCCTTCAATATTATATCCAATCTTTCAACTTAAAGTATAAAAACTCAACATTTTCAGAAATTAAAACTTAAACATTTTTCCTCGCATGTAATCCATATCTTAAAAAATAAAATATGTCTAGAAAATCATGTGTGATAATTTCTTGCATTGAACTAGCCTATGAGATCCTTCTTTTTAATTTAGAAAATGAAAAATGATCAGAGAGAAGAATACCGATAAGTTTTCAATCAAGAAATAACAAAAACAACAACTACATTCATCGTCACATAAAGCATATTCCTCTATTAGGAAGAAAAAAATTATAGGAAGATGGTTTTCGTAACATAGTTTTAATTGAATTTTGATTTGATATTTTTGTGACAAGGAGTGGAGATCAAGTTTTTATTTTATTTTAAGGAAATTAAATTAACAATAAAAAGCATAGACAAGAGAAGAAGAGTTGGAACGGTGGGTTTGATGGTGTTGTAGCCTTGCTGCTAGTGAGTTAGTTGGTATGAAGGAGAGACACGGTGATAGAAGATAGTGACAAAAAAATATAGTGTTGAGAGTGTATAATAAGACTGTATTATTTACCATGCATATAAGGAATGTGTCTACATATAAGGCATACATCAACATATTCTCCCTTGTGAAAAGTAATAAATTTCTTCGTTGTGAAAAGTCTCTGCAAGAGTTTTTTTTAATTATTTCAAATTTAATTTTTTATGTTTTGGGATTTAGGATGTCACATTTACCTCCTAGGCTCCTACTATTTGAATGGGCTTTGGTTTACAGATCTAAGAGTTGTTTGATGGTGGGTGAGTGGTTGTGGTACCGAGGGTTGGCCGGAGGTCGAAGGTAAAGTAGCAATAAACTTCACAGGGGGGGGGGGACTGTGACCCTTTTAAAATTATTCCTGAAATTTTAAATCAAGTTTTGTATACTCAAGAAAATTGTTGGTTAATATTAGTTTAATAGATAAATAATCAATTGATGTATAAAGGACCAGAATGTTCTGGATTAAGATATTATAAGCAGAATGAGAAAAATGATATTAAGCTGAATTATAAGGTTAATTTAGTAAGGAGCAGAATGTTCTGGAGAAATATAAAGACAAAATGATAAAACAATATTATAGACTGAAGTTAAACTTTCGTTAAATATTATGCAGTTGTTTTATCTTGGACCAGAATGTTCTGGAGGCAGTTTAAATAATTAATAAAGTAAGAATTAATTTCTGACCAGAGAACTCTGAATTAATATGGTTGAGATTAATTAGGACCAGAATGTTCTGGAGGCAGTTTAAATAATTAATAAAGTAAGAATTAATTTCTGACCAGAGAACTCTGAATTAATATGGTTGAGATTAATTAGGACCAGAATGTTCTAGAGATAAGTAAATATTAATATGTGTGATCGTGTGTGTATATTATGTAAAATAAGAGAGAGAGAGAGAGAGAGAGAGAGAGAGAAGAATAACACAAGAGAGTTATCCTGGTTCATCAAACTCGGCTATTTCCAACTCCGCACTTCGTGTGAGATTATCCACTATAGTATTCAGCTAGTAGAAACTTCTAACTAACACTATAAGGTCTTGATCACATTAGATCAGTCCGGAACACCTGGATTATCAACCTTAACATGCTTCTACAATTCTTTGCTTCACACAAGAAAGGTTGGAACTTTCCTATCTCAAACTATTAAGTGCAATAGACTTGAGATCTAGTTTACACTTTGTAGGATGATGATTTAGATCGTGATGTCTCAAACAAAAGAGACTTTTACAAACACAAACTCAAAAAGATATCTCAAACAAAAGAGATAAAGAGAATAAATATAGTGAAAAGATTATGGAGTTTGCTTTGTGATTGTAGAGAAATATGATGAAGAGATTGATAGTTTTTTGCTTTGAGAGAGATAAATGCATTTTATTTCAAACTCTTGCTTTTCTCCTTTAAAGACCGCTTCTATTTAAAGAGCTGGAATCCCATGGAAAGCAAGCCAATAAAGAGTTGTTGTGCTTCCTATTGAAATTCGAAAAAAGGCTCCATAGAGGCTTGGAGAGAAAGCATGCAAAGAATGTTTCTTTAATTTTCCCAGAACATTCTTTCAGTTCCAACCAATCTTGAAAGAAATTGTAGAGCACGTGGCTGCTAGCTTGTGATGAGTTGTGATCAAGCCTTGAGAAACTTGTTGCCTACTTGATGACTCTTGTTGATGTCACTTTGATGATGTCATGTAACTTCATGATAAAGATTGATCCTTGGAATATTCTTTTCCTTATTATTCCTTAATGGATCGAAAATGCCACATGAGGGCCCAATGCTGATTTAATTCTTTTATTTACTTTCAGCACATGTGCAAGAGAGAATATATTTTCTTTGTTTCTTTGTCCTTTAATGCCTTATCAAGAACCTTGATTTCTTTCCTCTTGAAGTGAAACAAAAAGAATATTCCTTTGGTCTTGATCTTAATTATGCACATCTTGACATTAACCCAAAAAGCTCATATTCGTTCATTGCTTTTGTTGAGAAAGATTTTGTTATCACTTGTGAGCCCAGAACGTTCTCTTGCTTTTCTCGAACATTCTCATGAAACATTTCTTACAAAATTCATTAGTAGATAACAGTATAAATAAAAGTAAATATGTTTGTTATCTTTAAAACATCAATAAAGGATTTTGCTTTCAACAATCTCCCCATTTTTTATGATAACAAACATGTTAAAATTTCATTTGATTTCCCTTTGATCAAATACGATTTTTGGCAATTCTTGAGAAATAAGTTTATCATAAAAACTCCCCTCAATTTAAGCATCTACTATCTTTATTTAAAAAATGAGAAGGATAAACATTTTATGTATGTGGCAGATTTTGCTTTTAACAATCATTTGTTTCCTCAAAAGATTATGTAAGATAAAGACATGAAATGCATATAGCTGATTTTAGGAATCATTTGTTTCCAAAAAGAGAATGATATCATGATTTCAACATAAAAGCCTAAGATGCATATTAATTAAAACAACATCAATAGCATAATAGCAATAGAGTAGCAGCATAGCAGTAGTAGCATATTACAAACCATACACCAAAATATAACAAAGTTTTAAGATGCATAAATATGTCAGATACAACAAAAAAGCAAATAAAACATAAAGTTGCAAAAGCAACATCAGCAGCAACAGTCCAAAATATTTTCCAAAAATGTCAATTTTGCTTTAAATCTTCAATCTTCCCCTTTTCTTTCTCCCCATTTGTTTCATCAAAAAGGAGAATGAGCCACCAAGCTTGCTAAGGCGTAGGTGAGGAGTCATCTGAAGAGGAAGAAATAGCAGGCACAGGCATAGTGAAGAGAGGTGGTGGAAAAGGATGCACAATTGGAGGAGGGACATTGTACCTTATACTCAAAACATGATTGAGCCAATCCCTTTGAGTTTGGTTCTCGATATTGTTGTACACTTGATAGTTGATAATTGCTCTTTGTCCTTTGTCATACCCCAATTTTTGACCCAAGGCTCTACATTCATACGCCGTTTGATCCTGAATAGTCTCTGACTTTTCAAAGAAAAATTCAACATAGAGGTATTTTAAAATACCTCATTTTTTGGTTCCGATTCGGGCCCTCTTCTCACTTTTTTTTTTAATTAATTAGTCTCTTAGGTTTTATTTTACTTTTTGTATTTCATCTTTTACTTTTATTTTTTATTGTTTATTCTATTTTACTTTTTTATTTATTTTTTATTCATTATTAGGCTTATTTTATCTTTTTATTTATATATTTCTTTTTTAAGTAACGTCCAAATTGTCCAAAATTAATTTTGTCCATGTCCAAAAAAATATATCTCGGCTGCGCCACATTTCAAGCCACGATCATAAGGTCAAAGGCGTTTTTCTTTCTTAGCAAGTTCTTCCCTTTTTTGTCAAACCCTAATGTTATAAAATGCAGAGAAGAGAGAAATATAGAGGGAAGAATGAGAAGAGAGAGAAACAAATGAAGGGAATGAGGGTTTCTGAAGAAAATTTGCTTTTATAAGCCTTCTGAATCCCATATGCGCAAACATATTCTATTACTGTGAACCCTCGCCCTTCCTGCCATCCAGATCATATCTGATGGTTTATAATGCGTGATCAGTTATTACATCAGGGCCATCAGATCAATCAGATGGCCCACATATGTTTACAAGGCCCAACACGCGCCTAGCCTCCCTCTTGAGCCCAATTTATCTTTTTCATTCCTGCACCCCCAACATTTTATTTCATTTTATTTTCTTTCATGCACTTTAATTTCTTTCTTTTTTTTTACAATTTAGTTTTCTTTTCTTTTTGCATTTTTTATTTCTTTATTAGTTTAAGTTCTGCATTTGTATTATTTATTCAAGCATATTTATTTTCCGTCATTTATTTTTATTGCATAGATTTACAATATAAATGAGAAAAGTATGCGTGTGTCCTTTTATTTCTTTAATTTTATGCTTTATATATATTGAAAAAATGCAATAAAAAATTAGGTTAGACTAAAGGGTTTTTCGTGGTTATCCAACGTCACTAAGGAAATTCCTCGCGCCTTTATTTCTTTATCACGTTAGTTTAATTTTTATGTTTAATATTCATAAAACAACATAAACATAGAAATAACCAAAATTCACAAAAATCTTTTTCATAAAAAACTTTGATTCTAAATCAAGTGATTCCTATTTTTATTTTGTTTTCTTAATCAAATTGCAATCAACTTTAATTATACCTTGAGTCTTCTTTCTTTTAATATTAAAAATACAAACAAATTCTTTTTGCCACTTGGCTTTTTATTTTAAACTTTTTTTCAAAATTAATAAAAAACACAAAACCAATCAAACGGTAATTTTTACCCCAAACTACGAGGTTTTGATCTCTCACGGGTATGTAGGCAAATGACACTCGTCCTTCCAAATCAATAAAAAATATAAATAAAAATGTTCTTTTTCTTTTAATCACCATTTAATTCCATTTTCAAAAGCAAGCAAGTTATAGCTAAAAATTAAATAAAATCAAGAGGTTCTCGTAGAGTACTACGAATATTTAGGGCGCTAACACTTTCCCTAAATATAACCAACCCCCGAACCCTAAATCTCTTAAAATGTGGTATTTGAACTTTTTTTTCCCTTTCTTTTAAAAAATTAAAAGTTCAGTCGTGAATTAAATTAGTGAGTCAAACGCTAACCAAATAGCTTTGATCTCCGAAAAATGACGCAACAACCTTCAAACAACCTAGACAAATCTTTTCTGATTTTGCTAATGTCCTTTTCAAGCTTAGACCTTTTAGGAGGCCTTTGATATTTTGGTTCATCGGTGGTGCCAGGTTGAGAAGTGTGACCACACGCATTAGTGTGCATAGAAGGAAGAGTTGGAGTGTTTGATTGTAGTGTGCTGAAAGATTGCAAGGGCACATATGTGTTTGGAGCAGAATTAATGAATTTGCTTACTGAGTTATCATTAAATAAAGCAGGATAACTATCTTGTGGAGTATAAACAAACAAAATGCTAAACTGTGATACATTTGTGAATGGCTGAGGAGTTTTGTTTTGAAAACTATGGAGAACCTCGGTTGCTTGAGCAGCAGAAAAAGATGAGGAATGATTTTTGAGATTTGCTAAGAGCTCTAGATGCTCAGCAGAAAAAGGAAAAGTGTGCAGAGAATGTTCTGGGATTAGAGGAGAACATTCTGGCATGACTTCTCTTGTAGGAATAAAAGGAGGAGTTTCCTCACTATCAGGTTCTTCCCTTTTTCTCTTAGATGGAAGTACAAAGGGGTCAAGTTTCATGTGACTAATGTTCTTAGGATTGAACTTTGAATTATCAAAAACAGACTCTTCATTTTCTAAGTCAACTCATTTTTCCTTTAAAATTTTAGCGAGCATCATACCATAGGGCAAGCAATACTTTTTGCTGTCTTTTGCAGCAGAAGGCATTATGTGATGAATGATCACATAAGGAAGACATAGGCGTTTTTTCAAAAAAACATATGGTATATGATCATGAGATCAAGTTTTGTGACATGACCATGATTTCCCCTCCTAGGTATAAGATTGTGTTGACTTAAAAGGTTGAACATCTTAGGGACTTGTTGGAGGTTAGATGCGACAAGACCATAAGTGTCAGGCAAAAACACCTCTTTGTAAACCTTTTCTAAATCTACCTCTAATTTTTCATCCCATGAGTCACCATAGACACAATTTCCATTAAAAGGGATTTCAAACAGTTTTCCTATCACTTCAGGGTAAGAGAAATCTTAACCCCTTTCACAGTGGACACTATGAGGCTTTTTTCAGGATATGTTTCAGACATGAAATATAAAATATTGAACAACCTCAAAGTAATACCTTTCTCTGACTTGAAGAAATGATGTCCACCCAAGAGCATCAGTGATAGATTTAAGAAAAATCTCATCTTTCTCCAAAGCTGGAAAATCTACATATCTTCCAACAGCAATTGGTCTGGTGCTCCATTTGTCATAAAAATTCTCTTCAAATTAAGGTTCAATCAGAGGGATGTATTTCGATTTTTGAGACAAAGAGTTTTATGGTGTTTTTTCTCTTAGGTTTAGGAGCTTCTTCAGGCGCCTTTGTAGGAGCAGAATCAGCTTTCCCTTTTCCTTTTTCCTTCTTGGTAGGAGGAAGTTTAGGAGCATCTTTAGGAGCTAAGGCTTTTTCATAAGCTTGTCTAGTATTTGAAGCTACAGATTGCGATTTCTCCGGAGATTTAAAAGGCGCGGGAGCTTCTTTAGCGATTTCAACAAAAGGTTCTGTTGGGACTTTTTCCTTAGGGTTTGACTCTTCTTCTGAGTTTGAGATGTCATGGATAGTGTTGTCCAGACTTTGAGTTTTCTTGATTCCAACTCCAACTCAAGCTCTAATTCGATTGGATCTTCTAATTCCAACAGTTTGAGAAGACTTGGTCTTCTTAGGTTTCGATTGAGTCTGAGTTTTGAGATGTGCAGCAGTTTGAGTGATGTTTGGTGGACTAGCTTTGAATAAAGGTTCAGTGATCATACCTAGAGGAGTGATATCGAGGGGTTGTTCTTCTTCAGGACTGTTTGGTGATTTTTGAGTAAGAAGAGGAAACAAAGATGTCTCTGATGGCGGCGGTGAGAGTGGTGGTGAGGTTGGAAGAGATGGTGCTTTGTTTAAATCTCGAGGAGTTGGTGGAGGTGGTGGAGAAGGTGACCGAGGCGAAAGAGAAGGAGAAGGTGTTCTTTCTCTTTTTGCGTTTCCATTTGTTCTAGCCATTAGTGTTTTCTGAGTTTTGTTGAGAGAAGATGGATGGTTGTTTTATAGAGGGGGGGGTTTTGTTTCTTTTCTGATGAAAGAAGAAGAAGAGAACGTTTGAGGAAGAGAGAGAGAGAGAGTAAGCCAAAACAGGTTTTACCTGATTTATGGTGGTATTTTAAAAAAAAATGGTAGTTTCCATAAAGTGTAATGATGTCATGCATTTAATGTGATAAAAATGACATCTTTTGATTTTGAAGAGTTTTTCCATTTTTAAACAAACACACGGAGTACTAATCAAAGAAAACTAACAATACATAATATTATAAAAGCATGGAACTAACATACGGAAAATAGGACACCACTAAAAATCCGCAACAAGCATTCATCTGCTGGACTCCAATAATCGAATGGGTACTCTACTACTCTTTTTCTCTTCAAACTCATAATTACTAACAAATTGAGTAAATTACACTCCCCTCCCCTCAAAGATGTTTGAATTACACTTCCCTTCTCTCTTATGTTAAAATATACACTCCCTCTTATTCAAAACATATTAGAAAAAATTTCACTCCCATCCTCTGAGAGAAGCTTGAATTACGTTCCCCTCCCCTCTTATGTTAAAATCTACACTTCACTCCCTCAATATTCTTTATTTTATTTCTAATAATCTAGCAAAAAAATAATAATATAACACACTTCGAAAAACTAGTATTGTGAGTCTATTTTAATATAATAAAAAATTGAATACATATTTTTGCTATTTTTTATTCACAATTTCATTAAAATGTAGTGTTAAACCCTATTATAAAATATGAAACAACCCAAAATAAAATTAAAATATGTGAAAAATTACTAAGGACAATAAAGCATGGTTATTTAAAAGTTAATTTTGTATCCTAAGTTATAAAATTAATAGCAAAATATTGAAATTTAATTATCATTGACATTTAAATTATAAAAAATATGAATTAATTTTTCTTAAATGGTGGTTCAAAATTAATATATATCATAAAAATATTTATTTATGTTAAAATAAATTAAAGTGTAGTGCATATTTAATTATTAAGGGAGGGGGTGTAATTCAAGCATCTTACAAGAGAGGGGAGTATAAATTTTACTTTACAAGGGAGGGGAGTGTATATTTTAACATAAGAGGGGAGTATAATTCAAGCATCTTTGAGAGGATGGGAGTGTAATTCACTCTAACAAATTATGCTTTCCATAATTACAATCAGAGAAAATCAAATTTTATTCCAAAATTACAATTAAACAAAATCATATTTTGTTTCAAAATCAAATTTAAGAAAAACAGATTTTGACCCAAAATTCAAAATTTGACTCCCAAGATAGGAGTTTGTGAATATTTTTCTTAACTCAAAAATAAAATCAATACTTTCTCTTTTTACTAGTTACTACTTTTTATGCCAATCAAAATAAAAAATAAACACTTTATCTTTTTATTGGTTACTACCTTTTCTTTCCAATTCAAAATATAAAAATATCTTTTTTTTACATATAAGACCAAAAAAAAAATATGAACACTTAATATATATATACTAAAAAACACAATAGTCATGAGGCATTGTATAAAAATAAATAAAACAAAAATTAGGGTTTCAAGCTCTCTTCATTTAGGAGAAGCTTCCTCTTCAGAAGAGTTGTGCCTACTAGTTAAATTTTCACCTTTAAGGATTAAGGTATATTTTTTCTCCCTCTTCACTCCAGTTTTATTCAACAAATTTTGATTTCATTAGTTAGATATTTTTGTAGATCTGATTTAACATTTTTGCTTTGATTTTGTTGTTCTCTGTTACGTTTCATTGGTGTTTTTATTGTCTACAAGATTATGATTATCATTGGTGAACTAAAACCATGTACCTGTATCTAGTACTTCAAAGTTTACTTTAACTTTTACTATCAACATGATTTTAATGTATGTTTGGATCTTTATAGCACCAACACTTCAAATTGATGGCGTGTTTAGTTTTAGTGTATGTATGTTAGGATCTATGAAGCACGGACGTGTTAGATTGAAGGTTTTTTTTGGTTTTAGTGTATGTATGTTTGGATCTATGTAGCATTAACATTTTAGATTAAAGACATTGATATATGTGATTTTCCTTGGTTTAAGTGTATGTATGTATGTTTACATTCATATTATTACAATTGTCCACTCGTCAATTTTTATTGTCTTGTTTGGTGACCGTGCCAATGCTTCATAGGTTTTAATGGATAGTGGGTTTGGTAAAATCCAACTACACTGTTATTTTGTTAAAATTATAAAAATGAAGTTTTTATCAAAATCGCAATGGCCAAAGGTGGTTTCATTAAACTGACTGTCAATATGCACTTGTCGATTAACAATAAGTCTGCTTAGACAAGAACTTAAGTTTGTATAATTCAATTTTGTTTTATTCGTATTATAGGTGATGTGATTACTAGAACAAATGCAAATAGAGTTCACCATTCTGATATCCTTGAAGGGTTGTCTGGTGTTCATTGGTGGAATAGGCATACATTTGTTCTTGTTTTTAAAACACGTGTTGTGTTTGTGACTCACACTAGCTTTAAGCAAAGTGGTGGGTGATTGTGCTTTTCTTGTATTAACTGGTCTGAAAATTTGAAACACTTTATTAGTTGTCTCAAATGTTTAAAGTTTCATGCTTAAGTTTAAATTTTTATATAATCCTAAGTTGTTCCTGAAAAAGATTATCATCATCTCAACTTACTTAAAAGTATTTGTTCAAGTGTTTATGGCCTATTTAAATTAACATGAATAAGATTATTCTTGTATATCTAATGAGAAGTGGAATAAATATAATATAATTAGTTATTATTGTTGTTTAGATAGTTTATGATGGAATGAATGAAAAATTAGATTTCATTGTTTAAAAAGTGAACATCATTGTAACATCATCTAATTTTTATATTACATAGTTTGGTCATGGTTTGATAACATATAGTTCAAATGGCAATAATAAAAGATATGGAAATTTAGAATTTAGGATTGTAAATGGCCATGTATTATGTATGACATTGAATGACATTGCATAATAGATTCGAAATAGATTTAGGATCAATCTATGACACATACTACAAATTTACAAACTTTGTGTTATTGTCATTATGAGTGCGGCTTTTCATTATATAGTAAAAGACATATTTAATCTTTATTCCATTGGATGATTATAGGAAACTTATATATGGCATGTTCTAGACATACCCTTATATATATTTATTAGTAGAACTAAAACTAAAGTAATTTTTGATGTTGTGAAAAGAAAATATGTAAGAAACAATTGATTAGAACATATTTTTGTTATGATTATCTACTATAGGTTTCTCAAAGTATTTGTTGGATAGTTTTGTTTGTATGATAGTTTTGTTTTGGATGGCAAAAAAATCCACACCCATGGATATCCGCGGATAAAATCTGCCACAGACACGGAGCAGATACCTTAATGGATATCCATGGATAAAATAAACGCATATTTTAACTACCCGTCAATTAATGGATACAAATGCAGATTTAATGGTATCCGCATCCGCTGATATCCATACCCACTATTAAACCGAGTAAATTACATAAATAACCTTAATATCTTTCAACTTTCTAAGCTGCAAACCTCGGTAGTGTGAGTGTTTTTAGTTATTACACGACCGTTCATATCTGTGAGTGTTTTTGTTAAATATGATGAGTTTTATTTATACTTTTGTTAAATCAAAGAACTTTATTTTTATTAGATGTAAGGAACTTTATTTATGTTTTTGTTGAGTCAATGATCTTTGTTGTTATTGTAATGTATGGATATTAGTTTTGCTAAAAAGAAAAGGGAATACATTTGAACTTTTATTTTCAAATTTCAGCTTAAAAAAATTAACAAATTTTTTAAATTTTTTTTATAAATGGTATCCATGGATATCTGTATAAATCCACGGATACCTCAAAATCCGTGGATTACCCGCTAAACAGATATCCGCGCGGATATGGATAGGATATGAATTTCATATTTATCCAACGGAGTGGACACGGATATCACATTATCCGCATCTATGGATATCCATTTACATCCATACTCGTTACTCAATTATGGATTAATTATGTTGTATTATAGAGTCATTTTAAAAATTCAAATATAGCCATAATAATGGTTTTACTTGTAAGCAATAAAATCCCTATTCAAGATTATGAGTATCGAATCTATGGAATAGAGAGCATGTACTTATCAAAATAGTTTATAAATTTCAAATATATTTAAATTCCTTTGAATTGGGATTTGAAAATAAATATTTGTATCAATTCTTCAAATCCAACTTTGTGTACATCAGTGGAGACTTCAAAAGATTGTATATTACTACATTATGATTCATGCATTTTATGATGGTTGATATAGTATGCTAATATAAGCTCTAATAAAAACAAATTGATGGTGTTTAAATTTGTTTTTGTGACATTGCAGGATAATGTCAAAAGTATGGTTGAAATGATTATTGAAGATTGCTTGAAACATTACAAGATTCATATAGAACTAATATCAATAATACAAGCTTCTAAATTATCTCTGGTCAGACTATTTTCTTGAATTTTTTCTGTTTCATCACTCTCTCTCTCTCTCCCTCCTCTCTCTCGCTCTCTCTCTCTCTCTATATATATATATATATATATTTGTGTGTGTGTGCGCGCGCGCGCGTGTGTGTGTGTGTTTAGTGTTCTTTATCTTTGACAATAATTTTATCAATGTTTGTAAGAAATATCTAGTCTAGTAATTAAAGGTAACACAAGCCATGCACTACCCATGTTCTTTATTATAGGAGACAATTCACTTTTTAGGTTCATTGAATAACTAATATATTTAGTCTATATTATAGATCAGACACATCGGTTATTCAATGAACCTAAAAATTGTATTGTCTCCTATAATAAGGAACAAAGGTAATATTATCTAACAAAGTGTAAAAGATTATTTTTAATTAGTAATTTATTAATAGAAATTCTTGCTTAAACTTATAGTTATATAGAACTCAACATCTTAACATGTATTTTATGATTGATTCGGTGATAATCTCTCAAAGTAGCAACCATCACTTCCACCTTTAGAAGCTCTAAATGTCGAAATAGGTTGTAAAGAAAGTAAATTTGATGATAGTCATGATTATATTGTTGTCAATTCTAAAACTCAACAAACTTCAATCGCAAATATTATTCCCACAAGAAGAGATTTCAAAACGAATGATGTTATTGATTTGATTAGTAAGAATTTTATTTATTTGACTAATGAAAATATTATTGATTTGACTGTGATAATTCTAGGTATTTAACCAATGCCAGTGTTACTGTTCTGACCATTGATGGTGGTTATGTGCTAATTAGTGATGATAAGAATGAAGTTATTGTCACAAATTTTATAAGAATAGGTAGCTTCCAAGATCATTATCTCATATAGCTAATGATCTTAGAAAATACATATCCTTCCAACAACTGCAGCAATATCTTCATTCGTATCATCACTAACTAGTATAATCATCATCATTGGTCAGACCAATATCATTGTTATTGGTCAAGTTGATAAAATTGTCACTAGTCAAATCAATAACATTGTCATTGGTCAAATAAATAAAATGATCATTGGTCAAATCAATAACATCATTGGTATTGATATTTGTTCTTGTGGGAATAATAATTGCAATTGAAACTTGGTGAGTTTTTGAGTTAACAACAATGTCATTGTGACAGTCATCATATTTACTTTTATTACAAGCTATTTAGTCGTTTGGAGCTTCTAATGGTGGAAGTGATGGTTGCTTTTCTAAGACATTGTTCCCGAGGCAAGCATAAAAGATTTGTTAAGATGTTGAGTTCTTTATAAATATAAGGTTAAGCAAGACTGTCTTTTTAAAATTATTTTCAATAAACACTAATTAAAAATAATCTTTTATATTTGTTGGATAATACATGGTTTGCGTTACCCTCTTAATTATTAGACTATATATTTCTCATAAACATTGATATCAAAGATATAGAACAATAAAACATCACACACATATAAACTGATCCATCCCAATTTCATTAAATGTAGAAAAAATTGTACCCACTTTAAAAAACCAAAAGTTAACTGAATCTCCAACAATCATTCAAATTGCATCGCTTTTCATCCTTTGTATTCTAATTTCTTCACTTTTAATCTTCTGTCATTTCTATACTACTTCCCTCCTCCACTGCAACCGACATCGACCGTCGCCGTCGCGAGATCTACTTCATGTTCCAACATCTCTCTACAAATCTTCTTTGGTTCCAACATCTCTAGTTTCTTGATTTCTCTCATTATTCTCCTTTATTTTCTTCTCATTTCATGCAGTTTTGGTCAATTTGATTCATATGGTTTGATTTTGGTTCTCTTTCTTAGATCCAGTGGTAATTGTAGAAAACAAATTATTGAATTGTTCTTGAAACCTATGCACTCTCACTGTGAGAAGTAACAAAAGGAATAATTATAGGAGATACAGAAAGGAGATGCAGTTTATTTTATTCTACAATCACCGTGAAAGTAATAGAAGGAATTATAGGAGATATAAATCCAATATTTCATTTTAACTTTTGAAAGAAAAACCAGTAATTTATGTCAATCCACATATGAGCCTTTTTTTTTTTTTTACAATAAACCAGTTTTAACCGAATTGAAACCATTTCACAATATAAACCGATTTTATTTTAAAAAGATTTGGCTAACTAAACTATATTTTTAAAGTGGGTTGGTTCACATGGTACCATGAATACCCCTAATTATATCCACAAATAACAAATTTATCTTATATTTAGATTAAAATATAATGTAAAAAATAGTTTAAAATATAAAAAATGAGGTTCATAAAAGAAAGAGATAGACTTAGTCAAAATAAAAAAGGAAGGACTATTACATTTCCCACTTTATGAGGTTCTCAGCCGCCCTATTTTAATTCTAAAACTACCCTTAGGATTATATAATCTAGAAACCAGTTTATATTATATAATCTGAACCAATTCGATATATAAAGCCAACTTCAACCCCTCCCCTCATTTAGAGTTTTACTTTTCACTTTTCACTTTCTATCTCTCCCTAATCACAAAATCCAAAACCCACAAATCGGTCCAATCTTGGAGTTTTTTTGCTAAAATTCATCGCATTTGATGGTTCATTAAACAACAAAGTGAAGGTTAAGTCTGATTCCCTCTGCATGAAAGGCAATTTGTTTGTTTTTTCTTCTTCTGAGAACTGAACAAGTTCAGATTTTGAAATCCAAAGTAGATTGTTGCAGTTCAAATTTTAAAATCCAAACTATAACTGTAGTATTTTTTTCTTCTGTTTTGTGTATTTTCTGTTTATTGGTGTTACCCTTTTATGCATGTTACAAGTATGGAACCAGTTGAGCGCACCAGGGGTGATGGAGAACAAATGCATGCTTATGTTAGAAGAGAGCGTTTTGATAGGTTGCGGGCAAAGGGTAGAGTGCCCAGGCGTGGGGGTGGCAGGGGAAGGGCACGTCGTGCTAGTGCTGATGGCAAGGGTATGGCTTAGGGGAACCATCCTGAACAAAAATACAAGCCTCAACCTCAGATGGAGATGGAGATGGAGATGGAGGATTATGTTGAAGCTCGGGAGTTGGGTGATGATGAGCAGTAGCAACGTGTGCTGGAGCCAAAGCCGGAGGAGTTTGAAGACTATCTTGGTGGGCCACACGACTTGATTGTGTTGACGAAGTACCATGTTCAAGTGGCCAGGATGGAGCCAAATGGAGTGGTAAGACACTACACCTATTATTGTGCAACTTTAATGATTGTGAAACTGTTGTTAATTTTTGTCATGTACTATTCTAATTATTGTGAAACTGATGTTAATTTTTTGTTTTTAATTTTTGTAGTGGCGTAGCAATTTAAAATGTGTAAACAACGTGATAAAGATAGAGACGATACATGATGACCAAAACAGAACTATGATGGTAGCACGGTGGTGGCGTGATGGTATGAGACCCACCGGTCTTCAATGGATGCAGGATACCAGCTACATCCAGATTGACCACGGGATGTGTTCTGAGTTTTCAGAGAGGTGGTACGCAGTGACATCGAGCTTCCATCTTCAGTGTGGGCAGATGACAGTTACACTTGATGATGTGTCCTGTTTGCTACATCTTCCCATTGATGGTATGCTTTTGTCCCATGAGAGTATGACAAGGACCGAGGTTGTTCATATGATGGTGGAGCATGTGGGGGACACATGGAAGAAGGTGACTAATACAAAAGGTGGGCATGCACAATTTAACTACTTTAAGATCATTTTCAAGGAGCGTCTTTTGGGGCAGCAAAAGGCCTACAATGAGGATGATAGGGTTCTGATGCAGTAGTTGCGGGAGCAGGCTCTCCGCAAATATTTGCTCTACTTGGTGGGTTACACACTCTTCATTGACAAGAGTGCCTGCTATGTGGGTGTTGCTTATCTGAAGTACTTCAGAGACCTGGAGCTTGTCAATGGTTATGCATGGGGAGTTGCTGCACGTTCACACCTGTGCAGGGAGCTTAACAATGCCTCCCATTACAAAACCAGTCATATGTCAGGATACTTATCTTTGTTGCAGGTATAAATAAATAAGTATGTATGTTTATTATCAGTATATCTTGATTGTTTGTATATTTATATGTGGTTTTCTTTGTTGCGGGTTTGGATGTATCAGCACTTCAAGGGTATGGGTAACAAGGATCTATGGGCTGGATATCAGGAATGTTAGCATCCACGCACCATGATGTATCTACCACTTAGGGGTATGTCTACACCAGACGAATACATAGAGCATTTGGATTAGCTGGATCTGGCGAGTGTTACCATGACCCATATATTGAGTATTATCTTGCATGTTCGTTCGAGCATGTTAGTCTTTTCTCTGGATGGCTCAAATACGGTACCCGCAAGATGACATATTTGTCGTAGCGGGTGCTGCGCCAGATTGGGCACATGCAAACCATCCTTAGACATCCACATGAGAATGCACGTATTCATATGACCTTAGGTGAGATCAATTATTGCTATGTGCACCATCTTGATCAGGTGTTGACAGATCAGCAGTTGGGGCTCCCTGCTATTCATGGTTTGGAGGTGGAGCCGGGATACATCAGATGGTTTTATCTCATCTCAAATCCACGCATGATTCTTCCAGACGAGGATGTTCAAGTCCCAAGGCCACCAGAGCAGGAGGCCCTTGATGAGATTGTTGTTGAGCAGGATGGAGAACATGGGTACTTAGATCTTGTTTTTCATGTTCAGTGGTGTGGTGGCGCAATGGCCTCACACACGGGTTCGTTTGGAAGGAACTTTAGGAGAGGTTCTTGGAGGGCGGGTTTATCATTGTAAGCTTGATGTTGAGGGCGAGAGGGGTTGATTTTATGTGGTTGATGTAACATTTGGATATGTTGTTGATTTTGTATTTTAACTTTTTACGTTGTTTTGTAATAATTGGATAATTTTCGTTTTAAATTTAATGTTGTGAAAATTGTGTTGTTTCTTATCCTTTATATCATGTTTATATCATGAATGCATGTTTATTTCGTTTAGAAGCAATTTTAATTGTCAAATGCATTTTCAGCCAAATTATATATTCTCTAGTCTTTGTGCTGATACATTTTGAATTATATAATCTGAAATGTTTTTACACATTTTGGATTATATAATCCAAAATGTCTCATTTTCTCTCAAAAGTTTGTTATTTTATGAGGTGTTTCACACATTTTGAATTTTATAATCCAAAACTAACTAAAATTGTTTTGGATTATATAATCTAAATCTATTCAATACACTTCAACATCAAGATCCTTTTGGTACTTTAAGCTCCAATATTGTCAGAATGTTTCAGATTATATAATGCAAAACTAGTTTGGATTACATAATTTTTTTTTAAAAATGCGCAAGAATATTTATATGATATAAAAAAGTAAGACTATTACTTTTCCCACCTTGCCTGTTTCTCGCGCGCCCTGCAAAAAACCAAAAATACCCCTGGTCCGGATTATGTAATCCGATCCAGATTGTTAGAGATTTCCAGAACACAAAATCCGGACAATTTCGATATGAAATTTTTTGTGTTTTCTTTGATGTCAAAGGTCTCTGTTGACCGTTATATAAGTCTTAGGTCATAAGTACAGACAACAAAAACGTGTTTGGCATTCAAAACCGTCCTACAAACGCATTAAAACTGCACTAACCGGTCAAACATTTGGTGAAATGCACTGTCAAAATAAACGAGGGTGTCCGAATTTTTTAATCCGGAAATGACAAGAACATTCCGGATTATATAATCTGAACTGCACCAGAATGCCTGTTTGGGAGATCAATGTCGCGCCATTTTTCGGAGATCAAGGCTATTTAATTAGCGTTTGACTCACTATTTTATTTCACGACTGAACATTTAATTTTAAGAGAAAAGGGGAAAAAAGTTCGAAACACCCATTTGAAAAAGATTTAGGGTTCGGGGATTAGTTACATAAAGGGAAGGTGTTAGCACCCTTTATGTCCATAGTACTTTACGGGAACCTCTTGGTTTTATTCAACATTTTGTGCTACAACTTGCTTATTTTTTTTAAAAAGGGTTAAAGTGGTAAACGAAAAAGGAGACCTACTTATCTACATTTGTTATTGATTTGGAAGGACGAGTGTCCTTTGCCTACGTACCCGTGAGGGATCAAAACCTCGTAGTTCGGGGTAAAAATTGACGTTTGATTTGTTTTTGTATTTTTTATTAGTTTTGAAAAAAAGTTTAAAATGAAAGAAAAAGCCAAGGCGGCAAATGAGTATTTGTTGGTGTTTTTTATGTTAAAAGAAAATGGCTAAAGTATGATTAAAGTTGATTGCAATTTGACTTACGAAAGAATAGA
>Ga0228710_1004721_pt1 | contig 21436 bp, 16 predicted proteins | sample MedpolnodulmetaG_FD_177995 | JGI IMG/M metagenome (GOLD analysis project Ga0228710, IMG submission 177995) | Root nodule microbial communities from Medicago polymorpha collected in Santa Monica, California, United States - pink nodules | ecosystem: Host-associated > Plants > Roots > Nodule... | reverse complement strand
TTTACCATTTTTAATCCATACCTTTTATAAAATTGGCTGCTTATAATCCTTTGCATAGGGAATAAAAAGCACATGTTGAAAAAAAAAAAATACACACATATTTTTTAGACAGTAATTTTTACAAATATGATAGTAAAAAAAAAAAGGAAAGGTAGGGTGCAGTAAAAGAGATGATATTGTCTTAATTAAAATATTGAAATACTTTATAACTTTTCTAAAAACAATTTCTCCTTTTTTCTTTAAATAAATCAAAATTAACTTTCACTAGGACTAAGTGCATATCCTACTTGATCTTTACATAGCATTTACTCTTTAATATTTTTTTTCCTCTCCTTTTTGATAAAGTAATATATAGTTTCTTTATCTCTAAATAAAAAACACTTTCAATCAATTGGGGAAGTATCCTCCGCAATGAACGGTTCTGATAAATGGGCCATCTGTTATCTGACAAAGTGAAAAAAATAAACATGGTCACGAGAAAACATTTTAAAAAATAAAAACATAACTGGTCCAGTAGTTGACATATCACTATCAATGTACATTTTCTTATAGGAAAATACCAAAAATTAAAACATTTGAAAATTTGACAAGATTAAAAAAGGGAAACACACACACTGGAAAAAGATATGTCAAGCAAAGATAGCACATGGGATTTTGAGTAAACTGAACGCACCAGAAGCATAACAGCATGTGGATGAGAAGATTCATTACCTATTTCTTTTCTTTTCCCCATTTCAATTTTGAAATTTTTTGTTTATTTAATTAGAAAAAATATTTAATATGAGAAACTAAAAGAATATTAACATTGAAACTTTAAATTGTTAGGACTTAAGCTCATGAGGAGAGCCAAATTCCCTAAAGACTAGTTCATTAGGTGGGAGAATCTCATGATTTAAGTACCACATTTAACACTTTTATTTACACGTCTACACAACTTTCACTCTATTTATATTGACCCGATGGTAGCCCATTTCCTTTTTGGTGGCTTCACTCACCAATCAGTATCTGGTGGAGCACCTCAATCCAGCTTATAGGTAGCCTTTTCCGTGGTCTAACTTTCAATAAAAGCATCAGTTGTTAGGACTTAAGCCCATGTAGAGAGCCAAATTCAAAAGACTTGTCCATTAAACCGGAGAAACTCATAATTTAAGTACCTCATCAAAAGTTTTATTTATCCGATATGAGACTTCTAACAATTCCACCCCATACTAATGCAAATTTCCAACTAATAAAGGGCATGTGAATCAATGAGAACTCAATTGTCTTTGGTTAGCTACATATCAAAGCAGTGTTTGCATGGGACCTTCCTTATAACTGTCCTATCATCACAATACATAGATTCATCAATATATCTACTACTTTTATTAAGACTATATACTTTCCCTTGTTTTAGAACATCCTATTCACTTTTAATTGACTATATTATATTTCGTAGTCAAGTGGACTCGTGTAAGTTCGTATTCATATAATGGACAAAGATATCTTAACGTATATTTTTTGTATGAGCATGACTCAAACAAAGACATATGAAGACATTGATTATATAGTCAAGAAAACAAAGTATTTGCCACTTTAACCCACTTATACTAATCTCCAAGTTAAAGATTCAAACCTCACTTTAGAACAAAATATTATTATACTAATATTGGACATTTTGAAAACACAACATATGTTAATTAGGGCTAAGTTTATGGTGCACAAGGGACATATGTTATTCACCATGCATAAGGTTGTTTCTATCATTGGATCAATAAATCTTACTACTAAATTAAATAAAGAGGACTGCTATATGTCCTGACAGATTTCTTCACGAAGGGATCACGAAAAGCCATTTTGTCCAGTTAAATCTTCTGCTGGCCGGAATACACAACATTTTTGGTGTTATTTAATTTTTAATTAAATCTGATTGTTATTTTTTTATGATGAAGCGGTGATTTTTTTATTTTTATGAAGTGATCAATAATTTACAACACAAGATCTAACGGATGTTAATCTGCCAACTCGCTCAGGAAGCTTTCGGAAACATAAATTTCTCTGCATCTAGCATTATTCTTGAATAAAATATGATGAGATTTAATGATCCAATAATGGGAAACATGTCAGATTGAAAACATACATAATACAAACACTTTATATTAAAAACATGTTTGGTGTCCGACACAATTATCAAATTATATTGTTGTACATAAGTATGTAATTCGAGTAACAAAAAAAACATAAATATTGAGTTCTTAAATAGATACTCTATTCGTTTCAAAATACATGTCACAATCAATAATAACTACTATATGAATTTATATTAGTGTCGGAATCACAATAGTGATTACAACACATTAGAAAAATGCGACATATATTTAAAAAAGGTGAAAGTAACTTATAATTATTCTGTATACATACGAGTTCTATACAGGAATTAATTTTATATGACTATATATCAATAGTGACTACTATATGGATTTATATTAGTGTCAGAATCACAACATCAATTATAGCTGTTGAATCAAGTGATGTACTCATCAGAAAGTCTCGAAGGGTTCAAATCAAAGAGGAACTTATGGTCGTGCATGTTTATGGCTGATGATCTAGCCAATTTGGGACCATGTATTAGAAATTTAATTCCTTTCATGGGTCCTATGTGTCTCTTAAACTTCCTGTTTCAAATATTAGATATATATCGAAGATCGATTGTGACAGAACAATAACGGAAAAAATAACAGTAGTGAAGTTAAAGTGTACTCTTTACTTCATAATATGTACTGTAGGTGAATGTTCATTTCCCTCATATTGATACTATCAGCGTGATGTACTTCTTTATTTGATACTGTTTTTTCATCTCCAATTGTATGAAAATTGCAATCATCATACCAAAATTGTACATGTCCTTTTCACTAGTTTTATGTGAAAAACTATAGTTCCAAAGTTACTTCGGACCGTATCAAATAGTTTGATCAATGATCGAAGTGTAGGTTGATCCAGTTGATAAGGATTCAAGCCAAATTCCATAGGGATTTGTGTTCAAATTTCTTAGTTGATTCATGACCTTAGTAGATAGTATGTAAGTAGAGCGGGGATGAGGAACTCACTTGATTGAGATAAGAGACAGATGAGAAAATACTAACGTAACAATTAACATAATAGTTCTTAAAAAAAATTAACATACTAACATTTGTCATTAACAAAAAAATTCAAAAAGTGTTATCTGAATCCTTAAGATTTTTCTGAGTCTGGTCGATCAATGAGCCATCGAAATCCAACTCGACTACAACTGCAATTTATTTTATAAAAGACTATAGACCCTCCAGCAAATGGTAACAGAGTGGAAGCTACTGTAGTTTCCAGCATAGTCAATAAAATTTGTTGCATGTAAAATTATGAGTGAACAGAACTACAGATTTGGATAATCTATGATTGCAATTCTAGTATTTGAGTATTTTGATTCTCGACAGTTAGAGAAATATCTCATGGTGTCGAGAACTATTGACTACACCAATTATAGAGTTGGGTACTTGGAAAGAACTCAAACTAACCCGGGGGTATGTATATTATGTTTGAAGGGGAATGGTGTAACATCTATGAAGCACAGATACGGACACAGCACCGAACACGACACATACACTGACATGCTGACACAACTAGTAATTTGAAAAAAAATCATATAATGCAGTATAATTACAAGTGTTGATGTCGTTTCGGTGTCGAACACGACACGTTTCTGACACATGACACGTCTAATCCGAGAAGGGTCCGTGCTTCAATGCTAACCAATGCATTTTTGCTATTAAAAACTGTGTAATCTTGGTGGTATTAATACACCATTGACTTAATTTTTCCACAAGTCGATTTCTTCCATCAATTTTTTCTATATCCAATTTCACACGTTGCAGTTGTAGGTAAATATATAGACATGCATCAGGTAGGTTCTTATAAAAGAGAGATGAGTCAATAGTCACACGTAAAATTACCAAATTTTTTATAGCCAAATAATTTCGAAAACAACTCTTTCATATTTCCTCCTTTCTTGTTCGATGTGGAAGATCAAATAGCTACAACACATAGCATACTAAGAATGCAGATCCTTGAATTGAACTAAAGCTTTGATACAATTGATTTGGGAGTTTGCGAAGCATCAGAGAAACAACGTGCTAATGATCCAATACTTGTAAGAGATATTGACACCACATCTCCATTGAAAATCTTTAGACTAAGGAATATATAAGTTACATATCTTATATATCAAAATTTAATCCATTCATAGTTGATATTGTTAACAATATAGATAATCAAATAGAATAAGACGATTACAATTTCTTAGAATACCAATAGGTCAGAATTACAAAAAGTTACAAGAGAATATATATAAAACATGATGGACCGATAACTAATTAGTAGTATAAAGATCCAATAACTTAAGACCAATAATTTATTATCTAACATCTGCCTTCAAACTCATGATGCATCAACAAGAAGCATCATGAATTTGTCAAACAAAATACAAAAAGCATGATAACATAAAGTTCTAACACTACCCAAAGTGAGTTATCATCATAAAGAGAGGAGCAACCAAAGTGAGTTATCATCGTAGAAGGAGTAGCAAGAACCATCACCATCATCCAGCCAAAGAAACCATCCAAACAGAAGACCCGGTAGGGAGAAGTCCAATCAATCAAAAGAATCAACATAGAGAAGTGTAATCAAACAAAAGAATCAATATGAAGAAGTTCAATCAAGCAAAGAGGATGAACCAAATAAAAAGAGACAATCAAACATAAGAATCATAAAAAAAGAGATCAAACAGAAGAAGCAACCAAAAAGATGAATCAAAAGAAAAAAGAACAATTAAAGGAAAATTCACAACCTAAAGAGCATAACTATCCATCATAAAATTTAAAACCTGGCCGAAAGCTGAAACTCAAACAAATTAAATTCACACATGCATATACCATACTCAATATTGCACCAAACACGCTATCCCAAAACAAAAATTCTAAAATTGAACCTTGCTTTCTTTATTTCGTTTCCAAACAGCAAGTGAATCATAAATTCACTCTAATTCAATTTCAAAAATAATAAAGAAAACAACACAATTCCATGTTTTTGGGAATTCAATAGCGGAAGTTATAAATGATTCAAGACCGATCAAATTATGCTCTTGATACCATGTTAACAATATAGATAATTAGATAGAATAACATAGATGTCGGGGTTTCATAAAATACTAATAGCTTGACATTACAAAATATAAAAGAATATATATAAAATCTAATAGACAACTAACTTAGTAATATAAATGACAAATAACTTAAGCTCAACACTTTATTATCTAACATATAAGACTAATTATTTGCAATTCTTTTTTTTAAAGAAATATGCTTATATCATTTGATGAATATGCATTGTTTTATAAGAAATACTCTACTCACATAAAAAATTATAGGGGTCTAATCTCAGACAAAACTTACATTCTAATAACTATTTGTTATGTAAAAAAACTTTGTTCACCCAAATAAAATCAAAAATACTTCAAAATGCAAAAATATAAATCAATTAAAAAAGGTGACATCATGCGGCACTTTATGAATAGTGTAACTAATCTAGAAGGGCAAGTTCTCCTTTATCATATTATATTTATTTAGATTATAGGTCCAGCCTAAAGATATCTAGATATAGGTGTAGATAAAATTATTTTGCATGCAGTACTGTAACTAACCTTAAAAAATAAAACGGCACCTTATTATATTACAGCACAAAACCCTTCAAGAAAATATTACAGTACAAATATCTCCTTTATATATGTCCATGACAATCATGTTTGACTTCTCTTGTATGGTAAAACGTCAGACACATCGATTTTCACAAAGCATATACCGAATATAGAAGGAGAAATATTTATATTAGATATGTTATTTAAACAACTATTTTATTATAATTTAGAAAAAATTATCTCTTTTATTTAATTGTGTTTCTACTATTTCTGCATCTTTCTTTTACTATTGTTTTTGGCTGATAAGAAGTGATAAGAAGAGAGAAGAAGAAATTGTTCTAAAATAGTTGTATAAATATCATTATTCTATTTATAAAAATCTTCAAATCATAATTATTTAAACACATACTACATATCATTTAATTATTTTTAAAATACACGTCACTTAATTTTTTCTTTTTTTAATTATATGCGTATGTCTAAATGAATTTTATTTAAACTTGTGAACATACAGTGTAACTCATAACAAAGATGTTTGGTTTGTTATTAGAGATTTTAATTGTTTGTTATTGAAGCTTGAGCAAGTACGGAAGAGGTTGGAATTAAAAAAAAAAAAAACGTATATAAAAAGATGCCCCTTTCTAAATATATAAGGAACATATTTGATGTTGTTTTGAAATCCGTGGGGTTCTGTCATGCTGAGTGGCACATGGATTCTGAAGTTATCGTAAACTGCATCACTGGTGTGCTTTGTATTGGCGTTCTTGTCGTTATCGACTTAAGTTTATCAAGAGGCTGCTGCAATTGTTAGGAATAATAATGCTTTTCTCAGAAAGGGTGAGGTCTAACATGAGGGAGTGAATAGGTCCCTCACCATATGAGGGAGCAAATAACGGTCTTAGGATTAGAGCAATAGATTGGATCTCTTCCACCTCAGCAAGAGAACACTTGCATCTCTTCGCACTCAACCCAAAATCATAGTCCCCCCCCAAAAAAAATGACACATCATCACAATTCATTTTTCAATCTCTACTCCGATCCAACCTCATCTTCCCTACTCACCATTGCCGGTCACTGTTAATGGCGGCGATCCGAAGAAAAAGACGAGGACAAAACCACGATCATATCACAAAGCTGCACTGAAGTTGTCTGTCCTCAGTTATCATCGCTTTGGTCGGTAATGCTTGCCGGTGACCTTTTACAATGAAGACACTCCCTTTTTCCACACACACAACAAACATGTGTGTGACACAAATTGGTTTTTTTAAGACTATGTTTAATTAAAAAAATTCCTTCATGTGAAATTTTGATTGATAAGGAATGCATGAAAAATATACTCTTATGCAAATCAATGATAACATATACCATATAAAATTAACCTCCATCAATAAACCATGTCCTTTCTTAAACTTGTTAAAATGATATTTAAAACATCCATACGAAATATACACCACATACGAAATATATACCCATGGCTGTTCCTACGAATCCGGCGGCACAGTTCTGTAAGTGAAAAGAGGCCCGTAATAAAATAAAAACGTATTTTTTAAAAAAAAGAACAATTGTCTATTTAAGTTTTTGAAAAGATAAATACAAGGTGCCATGTATATGTGATACACCCAAAGGTGAAAATCACTACCGTATACATGAGGAACCGCAAACCACCCTCCCAAAAAAACACCTACCTAGCACCAAAAGCAAGAGGACCCAATTCTAATAGGCCTAAAACAGGACAACAGAAGAGGAAAAGGAAATCAAATCAGGGAAGAAGAAAAGAAAAGTCCGATGGAGTGATGATGATGGAATGCGTGGTATCAGAGAGAAAGAGAATAAAGAATTTTTTTTAGTTAGTACTACTGAACTATAATTTTTTTTTGAGGCCCATACCTTAGGAAGACCCGGTTCCATTGAGCTCCTTGCACACTCCAAGACCCAGCCCTGTATATACCACATAAATCACTACCAAAAAAAATATTAAAGGACACTACCAAAAAAACATATATACCACAAAAACATTCATGTAAGTACATAGAGAATTTGTGACAAGTCACAAAGTGGATACATATATAATAAAATAGTTACAGACTTTAAAATTTAAAATAGATTATTTTTTGGTCTAAGTCCCCCTAAAAGCTTAATTATGCATACAATTGTATCTCCTCTACTTCCAACACTGGCAACACATATGTAATTCATAATACATGAGAAGTCAATTGCTAAAAAGTATATTCAAATTGTAAATAAAATGGAAGGATTATTAACGAGTACAACTTACCATGAGGTCCAAGTTCCTTTAAACACATTATGTGTACAAATGAGGAGTTCTACAATTTTAAGGGTAGGCAATTAATATACTTACGCAAGATACAGAGTTCCAGGCTAAATGAATTTTCAAAAGCCGCTATTATGATTGAAATGCTTAAAATTTCACGAAACTATTATTGCAAGCTAAGAAAATAAAAACTATTTAACGTTCCAATATTGGGTCAATAGTGGAATGTTTTACTACTAGTTGAGTTTTGTAATAAATTTAAGAAAGGATGTTGTTAACAAGTGCCCTAAGGACATTGTTTAAGGAACCCATAAAAAGAAATTATACCTTGAAAATATAAATCAAACACTTGTTGAAGTTATAACCGTACAATTTCCAATACAAAAGTTGTTACTTTTAGATGATTAAAGAATGTCCTTATGACACTTGTTAACGTTTTCTTTTAAGAAATTGGCACTACAGTGAAGATTTTCATTGAATACCTTTGAACCATATCAATTCATCCTAAATAGACAACTCTTTGGTCGTGCGTGCTTTTTACAAGATGTATCAATGGTGACAAGGTTGCTGGAAGCTTGCGCATTGCGTAGGAAATTTGAAAATTTGAAGGATGGCATTCTTCCCGGTGCACATCATTCATTGAAGACCTACACATTGTTCAGGGTCTACGAAAGGAGTGTGCATTGCAGACTGTAGTGCACATCACACACAAATACCCATGATTTCGGGGTCATTTTTCTATATAAGGGAATGTCCAAAACAGACCCAAGGGTCGAAAAATACAGAAAAGCCCAGAAACTCGATTTCCAGGCATTGGAGGCTGAAAATTCAATTTGGAAATAAGTTTGGAGCAACCTTGTCACCATTGATTAATGTCTAATTTCTTTGTTATGCCTTTATTAGATTTCTTTGATATGAACCTTCTAAGTTATTTGAACCATGTAATCGTAGAGTAATATCTTATTGCAATTGAAATCTCAGTATTTTTCAGTTATCTTTTGTGCATAATTTTTTTTTTTTTTTGGATTTTTTTGTATTTTTATGAATATATGTATTTTTTTGGACTGGTTAGAAGACCAATCACACGTTAACACGTGGCATAACTTGCACCGCCTTCAAGCTTCGCGCCTGAGGGAACACGCCAGCTTAAATGCACCGTGCCACACGAAAGCGTGCCCCCATGCAAGGATCACCCTACACGTGTCCTCCCACCGTCCCTAATCCCACGCCGCATAACCCGGAGACGATTATGCCCAACGCGCGCCTATATAAGGGTTAACTTGCTTCACCCTCAAGGTATGATTCACTTTTCCCAACACTTTCTACACACTATTTTTCAGTTCCATTACTGACTTGAGCGTCAGACTCCTAACGTGCCTGCAGGCACCTTTCGTTCTACAACGAAGACTCAGCACCGTCGTACCGGAAGCCATTACCGACACACCGAAGCATTATCCGCCACCTTTGCCACTCATGTGTTCTCACCGGACAGATCATTTGGTGCTAGAAGGAGGGGATCATTCGCTAACCGTCACGGTCTAACAATCCTCCACTGTAACCGTTTTCTGTTACGCGTTCCTCCGCCGTAATCGTTTTCAGTTACACGTTCCTTCACCGTAACGGTTGACAGTTACTGCTCCTTTCTCCGAAGTAATGGCCGGAACTCGTAGGAGAGCCACCACAAGCCGCTCCTCCACCGCACAAGAGTCACATCATGCGATTCAGATCCTCCAAAATTGAATGATACCGATTCGCGAACCGGTGAATCCTGAAGGAAACGACACGATCCTCGATGCTACGATTGATGCTCGTACTACCGCTGCGATGAACACAGGACCCGGACGAACATGTAGAACACTTAGATATCGTCCTTGATTACCACCAGGTTCCAGGCGCGGTAAAATGCAAACTATTTGTCTTGACACTGAAAGGTGCCACCATGACTTAGTTCAAGGGTTTAGAAGATAGCTCTAACAACTCATGGTAATAACTGTGCAACGAATTCACATTCCACTTTACTGTGAGACAGAAGCAACTGAAGACCATGGCGGCCTTGAACGCTATCGTTCTAGACATGAAAGAAACCTTAAGAGAGTACGTCGAGCGTTTCACTCGAGTGGGCATGGAAGTACAAGGCACCCAAGACAGCTTGAAGTGTTTTATATTCGAAAGCAATCTCCGTGACGACTACAAATTCAAGGAAGAGCTGGGGCTTCAGGCGCCTAAAGACACGAGTGACCTGCTTGCCCGCGTCCAACCATACATTAACTACGAAGAGAAGAAGTTGGTGGAAGAAGCACTCAAAGGCAAACAATCAATCAAGGGTATCAAAGATAATCGCCACAATGACAACGAAAAGACTAAAGGCCCGCGCCTCTGATTCACGGACTACACTCCATTAAAATCGTCACGAGAGATGATCCTTCACGAATGCTTCAACACAGAGTTTAAGGAGGCGGGCATCAGACAACCTCATCCATTGAAAGAATCTGCCAAGACGGATAAATCCAAACACTGTCGTTTCCACCGATGCCAGGACTATGACACCAACGACTGCGACTAGCTCAGGGACGCAATCGAAGAACAGATCAAAAGGGGGAAACTGAGCCGCTTCCCGAGACACACTGACCGAAAAGTTGAGAATCGAAAGAGGGAATCACCAGAGAAAACATCTCGCCTAATAGACGCAGGCAGTTCCGTGGAAATCTTGTATCAGGATGCATTCGAAAATTGGGCCTAAAGAAGGCAAATTTAAAACTTCACGACGGAACATAATTGCAAGGGTTCAACGGGACAAGCAACATTCCATTTCCTTTCGATGGCAGATCCCGTGGAAGTTAACTTTGTTTTGCTGTCGGACCAGGAGAGTGAATCGAATAGGTTACATAGGCAGGACAGGCGAGTTCTCATACATTTCCTGGCGCTGTTAGCCTGCCCTAATCTACTTCCTTCTCCTGGGATAAATCAACCTGAACGTTACTTTCGGTGAAGGGTCAGGCCAACAAACAGTAGAAACATCCTTCTTGGTTGTTTCCGTAACATCCGTGTACAATTGCATACTTGGGCGCCCGACCCTCGCAGTACTAGACGCCGTCACCTCCACCGTCCACCTAAAGACAAAATATAACAGAGAGAACGAGGAGGTGGTCACTATCCATGTAGACTTAGACATCGCCAATAGATGCTACATGGGTTTCCAGAAACACGAATCCGCCTATCTTCTGAAGTCGACTCCCGGAACAAAAAGGACCAAGGGGCGGACACCTGCCACAAAGGAATGAGCCCATCTCAAATGAAGCGCCACCATTACTCTCAAAATGATCAAAATACCCCAAGTCTTAAAAATGACTAAAATACCATTCTTATCTAAAAATCCATTAATCCCAAACCAAACACACAAACAAGCAATAAGCACATAAAACACATATAATAAATAAACAAAATAATCCTAGCGAGATATATAACAACTGTTAAATGAGATTCTATAGGATACTGAAATCTTTCACACAAGCATACATTGATTAAAATATCTGGTTTATATGCAGTGAGATATATAAAAGAACCTATCATACCTCTAAATAGCTTTTGATCAACCTTTGATCCAGTATCTTCTTTGCTTAAGGTGCAGGTTGGATGCATTGGTGTGTTCATCTCTTTACAGTTTTCAAGCTTGAACTTCTTCAGAAGCTCCTTAGTATATTTTGACTGATGAACATACACTCCATCTTTGCATTGGTTGATTTGAATTCCAAGAAAGAACTTCAATTCTCCCATCATGCTCATTTCAAATTCATTCTGCATTAACTTAGAAAATTCCTTGCAAAAAGATGCATTAGTAGAACCAAATATTATATCATCAACATAAATTTGCACAACTAAGATGTCTTTCCCAAGAGTCCTTCTGAAGAGTGTTGTGTCAACCTGACCTCTTTTAAAATCATTTTCAATCAAGAAATTACTTAGTCTATCATACCAAGCTCTGGGAGCTTGTTTTAGACCATATAGTGTTTTCTTTAGTTTATAAACATGGTCAGGATGCTTCAGATCCTCAAAACCTAGAGATTGTTTGACATACACTTCTTCAGATATGACACCATTGAGAAATGCACTCTTAACATCCATTTGATATAATATAATGCCATGATTAACTGCATATGATAGAAGTAACCTGATTATTTCCAATCTTGCAACTGGAGCAAATGTTTCAGTATAATCAATGCCTTCTTGTTGACTCTAACCTTGTGCAACAAGTTTAGCTTTGTTTCTGACCACTTCACCCTGTTCATTAAGCGTGTTTCTGAATACCCATTTTGTTCCAATAATGTTCTTATGCTTAGGCTTTGGTACCAGATCCCACACATCATTTCTTTGATATTGATTGAGTTCTTCTTGCATAGCTAATATCCATCCATCATCTGAAAGTGCTTCATCCATAATAGCAAGCTCTGTCACTGATAACAATCCCAACATAGACTCTTCTTGTCTGAAATATGATCTTGTTCTTCCGGGACTCTCTTTATTTCCAATGATTAGTTCCTCTAGATGTGAAGACTTTTACTTGTAAGTATTCTTGGATTGAGTAGCTTGCTGAGAACCATCTTGAGCTTCATCATAAGCTTCTTCATTATGAACGGGTTGAGTGTGTTCAGCTTCTGGACTTTCATCAGACTCTAGAGTCTGGTCAGGTCTGAAGGATCTTCACACACCTATATATCTGCAAAACTTTTAACTAGCTCTGTAATTTCACTTCTAGGCTCTTTGTCATCAAATTTGATGTACATTGATTCTTCAACACATTGTGTTTCTGAATTATACACTCTGTATGCCTTTGACCTTTAAGAGTAACCTAGAAAGATTCCACTTTGCGCCTTGGCATCAAATTTCTTTAGGTAGACCTTGTTATTCAGAATGTAACATGTACATCCAAATTGATGAAAGTAAGAGATATTAGGTTTTCTTCCTTTAAAGAGTTCATATACTATTTTCTCCAATATAGGTCTGATATAGATTCTATTTTGGACATATCATGCTGTGTTTACTGCTTCTGCCCAGAAATGTTAAGCCAAATTATTTTCATGAATCATGGTTCTAGCCATTTCTTGTAAAATTCTATTCTTTCTCTCTACAACCCCATTTTATTGTGGAGTTATAGGAGAAGAGAATTCATGGACAATTTGATATTTTTCACAAAAAGTTTTAAATGGCTCATTTGCAAATTCTCCACCATGATCACTTCTAATTTTTATAATTTTCATTTCTTTTTCAGACAGTATTTGAGTACAGAAGTTGCTAAACACATCATATGCATCATCTTTAGTTCTAAGGAATTAACCCAAGTCCATCTTCTATAATCATCAACAATGACTAATCTATATTTACTCCCATAAATAGATGCAATTCTAACTTGTCCAAATAAATCAATATGAAGTAGTTCTAAGGCTCTGGAGGTTAAACCAATGTCTTTTGTTTTGAAAGATGATTTAACAGGTTTTCCTTTCTGACATGCACCACAAAGTGCATCTGAATGATAATCAATGTTTGGTAAGCTAGTTGTAACTTACTAAGCATAGAGATTAATCTCCAGTTAGCATGTCTTAACCTTCTGTGCCACAACCATTTCTTATCATTCACTGATAGAAGACAAACTACCTTATGATCAACCAGTTCAGAAAAATTAATTTTATAACATTATTCTTTCTCTTTCCCTTGAACACCATGGACATATCATTTTTGTTGATTATTGTGCAGTTGGTCTTATCAAACATCACATCATAACTGCTATCACAAAATTGACTAATGCTAAGTAGGTTATGTCTATGTCCATCTACCAACCACACATTATTAATAGAGATAGAAGAGTTACCAATATTTCATGTACCAATAATCTTGCCATTATGGTTTCCTCCAAATCCCATAGTTCCTCCCTCATTCATTGTTAGGGTTAGGAACATAGACCTTTCTCTTGTCATGCGTCGTGAGCAGCCACTTTCCAGGTACCATGACTTGTGATCTTCCTTTACTCTTAGGCATATCTGCAGCATCAAGAATTTCAAACTTAGGTACCCATATCTTTATAGGTCCTTTAGGGTTAGTACTGAAAGTTTTACTCTTCTTCTTTTGTGCCTTGTGCTTCAAGTTAAGTGGCTTATGTTCATTCAATACTTTTGGTTTAACACCTTTTGGTTTTGTATCCCATGAAGCAACAATTGTTTTCCTCCTCTAAAACTTAGGCTTTAAGACTACAGACTCTGAGTTCTTCAGAACCTGTGATTTAGGTTATGGTCTCTTCAGAATCTGAATCTTTGGTCTCTTCAGAATCTAAATCTTTGGAATCTTTGAAACATTCAAAGTCTTATAGCTATAAGCTTTAGGTTCTGACTGGATTACAATCTTAGACTCAACACCTTAAGGCACAAAATAAGATTTCAAACCCTCCTTAATGCATTCACAATATGATTTAAGATTGATTCCATTAGATTTACCTTCTGAAAATCCAATCCCTTTGCCATTGTTCTTATATATGCTATAAATCATAGAAGTTACTTTACTTTTGAAAATACCTGATATAATGAAATCTTCAAGAGCAATCTCTTGTTTACTTAAATATTTTTCTTCACACTTTTCTTGTAGTTTCTAACAAAGATACTTGAGTTTGTCTTCATAAGTTCTACAAATGAAGTCAAAACCTCTAAGTCCTTCCTCAGATACTTTCAGATCCAATAGAGTCTTTTCTTGTTGTTTCATTAAATCAACATATTTATCTTTTAAATCTTTCAACTCATTGGTTCATTATTCAAAGTGTGTGAGGAGTTCTTTAAGTGATTCAATAAGTTCTTCTTTGGGAATTTTAAAATATACCTCATTTTCATACTCAGAGTCTGTTTCAGGTTCAGCTTCTGAAGTCACTGTAGCTACTAACCCAACAACTACATTTGCTTCATCTCTAGCTTTATCCTTGTCAGACCTTGACTCACTGTCCAAATCTTCCCATGTAGCCATCAGACTCTACTTGATCTGTCTTCTGAACTTGTTGGATTTGAAGGTTGGTTTCTTGGATTTTCCTTTGATTTCTCTTTCTGAAGATTAAGACAATCAGCAATGAAGTGTACTAGCTTCTTGCAGTTGAAACAACCTTTCTGATTTTCTTTTCTTGAGCCTTTGTAACCACTGTTTCTGCTCAAGAACTTCTTGTTCTTCCTAGCCATATACTGAAGTTTGTCGGAGAGCATATCCATTTTTTCAAAAACACCTGGATCTTCATCAAACTCTCCACTAGGAGATTCTTCTTCAGACTCATTGGCTTTGAGAGCTTTTGTAGACTTCCCTTTAGATGTTAGAGCAATAGTTTTTGGCTTTCTAGCAGATTCATGCTCATTCAGACCAATCTCATGTACCTTTAGAGAGCTTATAAGATCTTCAATACTTAGAGTGTTTAAATCCTTATCTTCATCAATAACAGTAACTTTAGGTCTCCATCTAGCAGGTAAGCTCCTTAAAATCTTGTTCACATGATCAGAAGCTACATAACTTTTCTTCAGAATCTGATGTCTAGAAACTAGAGTCTGAAACCTTGAGTACATAGCCTCAATGCTTTCATCATCTTTCATCCTGAACAACTCATACTGATGAACAAGCATACTAGCTTTTGCTTCTCTGACATAATTGTTACTTTCATAGTTTGCACACAAGGAAGCAAACATTGCTTTAGTAGTATATTTGTCACTCATCTTCAGATACTCCATGTGAGGCAAAGCAACAACAAGAATGTCTCTGATCTTGTGATGTTTCTTGTATAGCTTCTTCTGAGTAGCAGTGTGTTTCTTTCTATCAATAGCAGCTCCTTCTTCATCTAAGGATAAGTCACCAACACCTTCTTTAAGCACATCCCAAAGCTCTTCATCAAGACCCATAATGTAACTATACATTTTGGTTTTCCACCAAGAGAAAGTCTCAGGATCTCTATTAAACCTAGGATCCTTGTTGTTGGAATCAAATGACTTTTCATCAGAAGTACCATAATCATATTGTATGGCAGCACCACCAGAACTAAAACCTTCAACATATGTCTTGTTTTTCTCAGATCTTTTTCTGTTACACTGTTAAGTGATAAGATAACAGAACTGAAGTTCCTGATACCAACTGAAGGTGAGAAAAATACAAGAAGGGGGGGGGGGGGGGGGGTGTTGAGTTGTGATTAGCTTTTTCTTCTTTTTAAAACTAAGTCCAGTGTTCAGAGTCTGATAGAGTTCAAAGTCTGGAACAAAGTTCAGAGTCTTATGCATAATGTAAAGAGTGAGAGAGAAGAGAAAGACACAAAGAAATTATACAGGTTCCTTCCACGATCCGGAAGTAGTTTGGTCCCCCTTGCACTTCCAAGGAGAGTTCATGAAAATCAACATCTGATTACAATTGCTCAAGCACAAAAACAAGAGACTTGAAACTACTCAAGCACAAAAGCAAGAGGTTTCCTATGCTCAAGCACATACGCAAAAGACTTCCTATGCACAAGCACAAAAGCAAGAGACTTCTAAACAAACACAATTACACAGAAAAATGTTTGAGGTTGAACACTTGATATACAATCACTAGTGTTCACAAATACAAATCAGATTCAGACTCTTAAGACTCTAGAATTTCTAATATATTAAAGTTTAAAAGAAATTATAAGTGAACTTTGATGTGAAATTGTAAAATTGTAAAATTGTTGTGAGTCCTTACAATCTCCAAGTCTTCACTCCTTTATATAAAGGTGTGAAAGAGACGTTGTCGATTGCCAGCACATCATAAGAGTCGTTGAAATAGTCATTGTGCCAGGATTCCATTCCTTCGGCAATGATATGTCTTCAGAATAAAAACTTTTAACTAACTCCAGCTTCTAGTCTTCAGACTCTAATGAACTTCAGCTTCTGAGGCTCTTCAGAGTCTCTGATGACGTCAGCTTCTGACAGTTAGCTTCTGATGGTCTTCAGACACTGTTGTCTTCAGACTCTGTCTTCTAATTTGCAACATAAGCTTCTTTTGTAGATTCCATTGCTCTCATTCGTTCTTTTAGAACCAATACTTGGATTAAAGACTTATAAATTTTTAGTCTATGGTCCTGCACACTTGAACAAATATTAGCATATCCAATTGAAAGTTTTAATACCTTGTTATCATTAATGCTTAAAGGTGGTAATATTAAACACATTTTGTTCCAACACAAAATACTGCCGCTACCATTAGAGTCATGGCCATGATATAAAGGGAAGCTAGCCCACACCACATAGATGGGACGCCGAAGAAGTGAGGGGCGCCTAAAGGTTTCTCCGTGGAAATCCCCGAAGAAGAAACACTTCTTAGAGCGGGAAGATTCCCCTCCAAGGAAATCTCAGAACACCATTGGAGGAGAAAGAACGAATGATGGTAGGGACAATGAATATGAGGGAAAGAAAGATCGAATATTCCTCGAAGCCATAATGTGCGGATTCTCCAAATCAAGCAGCAACTCAATGGGGACGATGAAAAGGAAGATAGTCGAGCTAATGGCGGTACACACGGCAGCACCAACCTCGAAAGTAGAAATGAAGGGACCAATTTTAGGGTTCGCTGACAACGAGAAAATAGACGGGGTTCCCAACGAAGACCTGCCCCTCGTCGTCATCGTGGGCATCCATGGCCACAATGTCGCTAGATGTTTGGTGGACAAAGGCATTTCCGTGGATATTTTATACCAAGACGTCTTTGAGAAGTTGGGCCAGAGGAAAGAAGATTTAGAATCATACAACGACACCGAACTTCATGGCTTTAATGAAACGAGCACACACCGTGGGGATACGTCAAATTGGTTGCAACTTTCGGAAATGGGGCGGATGAACGAATAGTGGAAGCATCCTTCCTAGTAATTCTGGTCGTGTCTGTTTACCACTGCATATTAGGGCGCCCTACCATGGCGGCAGTTGACGCGATGACTTCAACAGTCCATTTTTAAGATGAAATACCATAGCAAGAGTATAGATGTAGTCACCATCCACACATATTTGAACGGTTCCAAAAGGTGGCACAAGGCGTGGGGAAAGTTACTTGCGCTTCAATCTGTGTCGGTTCTGAAAAGAACTGAAGAGCTCACCGGTATCGCTTGGCGCGTGATGCTGATCTTGATGCCCACCAGGAGGAGACACACCGAAGAAGCAAAACTTCCCTTCTAGTGGCCCACACCCTACAGGGAATTCAAGACCTTCCAATTAGATTATAACCCATCGAGGAAGGTGAAGATTGGAGCAAACTTGCCACTGCAAGTCGAAGAGGATCTCATCGAGTGCCTCCGAACCAACACATGCCACAATCTAAATGTGAGCCCAGAAGAAAAATTCATAACTTAGAAAATGCGCCATTAGTCCCCAGAAAAAGCACAAGCCACCAAAGAAATAGTCGAGGGCTTGCTCCAATCCTAGTTCATTTCTAAAATCAATTATACCTAGTGGCTCTCCAACGTGGTCCTCGTAAAGAAAGCAAGCGGAAAATGGCGGATGTGTGTTGATTACACGAACCTAAACAAAGCCCGCCCGAAGGACACACACCTATTCCCTAACATTGATAAGTTGGTGGCCAAATTGTCGGGATACAAGCTATTATCTTTTACAGATGATTACTCTAGACACAACCAGATCCCCATGGATAAAGATGACAGGAAACACACGACGTTCATGATTGAAGTTTACATGGATGACATGATAGTAAAGTTGGCGAAGAATGCCAACATAGGAGTCATTTGGAAGTAGTGTTTGCTTGTGTACGCCAATATAGCATGCGCCTGAACCCAGAAAAATGCACTTTCGGCGTCAAGGCAGGGAAATTCCTAGGGTTCTACCTCACAAAGAGGGGAATCGAAGCTAACTTAGAAAAATGAAGAGTCGTCTTAGAAATGGAACCTCCATCTAGAAAGGAACGAAGCATGAAGGCGAACGGAATGTTAACGTCCCTAAGAAGGTTTATATCCAGATCCGCGCAACATGTAACAACCCGATTTTCGTTAGATTTATTTTAATTAATTTTTATATGTGTTTATATGTGCTTGTACGTGATTAATTGCCTCTGTATGTATTTTGGTGGGGATTATTAGAATTCGGTATTAAGAGGGTATTTTAGTCATTTTGGACTTGGTGGTATTTTGGTCATTGTTTGAGCAAGGGTAAATTAGTAATTTCATAGTGAGATTATTTTTTTTAGTGTTTTAAGTGGGAACCATTAATTTTTACTAAGTTACTAATAGATTGCGGTAATTAGTTAAGAGCCGGTAGCTATTCGTTATTTTTTTTTTTACCGTGAGAGGTTATGAACTTTGTGAATTAGTTAACGAGAGTCTTAAGCCCATTAAGATATTTTGAGGGTTAAGCCCATTAGTGTAGAGCCTTTATAAACTCATTTCATAAGAGAAATTAGGGTTCTAACATTCATTACACATAACTTTTGAGAGAGGTAGAGAGAGTAAGAGCTAGAGGAAGAGAAAAAGGGTTATAAGAAGATCTAGAGAGAGAAAGCTTGGATTGGAGCTTTGGAGAAAAAGTGAGGCTAGGATTCTAATTCTTGAAGGTTCGAGGTAAGGGGGATAGTGTTCTATCATAATCTTTAAGTTATAATCTCTTTTTTACTCATATTCAAAAGTGCTTATTTGTGAAAAGTGATTAATTGTGAATTTAATTGGTGAAATTCGTGCTCTTATTTTGATGCAATGGTTGGGAATGTGAATTTGATGATAATTAAGTTGTTAATGTTGAATTTTACATGTCTATGATGTATATACATACATATTTGTGTTTTGCTCAAAATTGGTGAAGTATGTTGTTGTTGTTATGAGATGTTGTTGTTGATGATGCATACTATGAGTGTTCATAATCTTGGATTTGTGGTGTGAATTGAGTTGTTGTTGAGGGTTTTTGTGAAAATGGTTGAATTGATGAATTGTGTTGAAATGACATTGGATTTCAAGTTTGATATGTTTTGAGAGCCTTTTAGTGTATATAAACCTATAAACAAACTTTGGGGACGAATTATGGTGTTGGGGGAATCAAAATTGGGGTTTTTGGGTGAAAAATGGTGAAAAACCCGAAAGAACAGGATGAAACTCGCTTGAAGCTCGCTTATGGCGAGTTCTGTCTGGAAACAACTCGCTTCTGGCCAGAAACTCGCTAAAAGCAAGTTATTCAGTGACAAGTTTCCCTGTTTCGCGTTCTTGTGTCTTTTTCACACATTTATGTTTTGAATTGGCCTTTGGTGTAAACATCAAAGTTTTAGATAAATGAGTTAGCTTTACAATGGCTTTGGTTTGTCATCAAAATGATATTTGGATTTTGAATTATGATGAAAACACTACAAGGAGGTCTTGGTAAAATTTTACGAAAATTCAGCATAACCGTTTCTAAGTCAACCCAAAACTTATGTTTTGTTTCCAAACTTCAAAACTTGAGTATTAGAAGTTCAATTAAGGTGTTTAAAAGTATTTAACCTATTATATGATGAATCTAACTTGGTTTTGTTTTGAAAATGAATTGACTTTGCAATATGAGAGAAACGATACGAACTTTGTGATTTCTATGATTTCGTCGTAATTAGCCGGTGAAACACACATGTATACTCAACTGCACTTATATGTGATCTAAGAGTACACATAGTTGAGGCATTATAGTTGTTTTGTTGGTTTTGATTCAATTGCCACAATTGTTTTAAGTTAAAAAATGATAGACTAACTTTGTCGAAAATGACCTTTAAGGCCGAATATCTTGTAAATCTTTTGTGAATAGTTTGATATGATTATATGAAGATGTGTGAATGATTAATAGGTGTTGAACATGATGTTTATCATGATGTGATTTACTTTTCTCCTTTGTTTTGATTGTGAGAAATTGTATGAAGTTGCTGATTTGTGGTGATGTTGTTGATATTGATGTGAATATGCTAAATGATGATTGTTGATGGTGATTTTAGACATGTTACATGTTAATATTGGATATGGTGATTTCATGTATTTAATTATGTTTTTGATTTCTTATATGCAAATTTGATGATGATAGTTGTGGTGCTTGCGTGTATGAAAGGTGTTTGTTTTGGTGATGAATTATGTTATTGAATTATTACCTGCAAACGATGGTGTTATTGATGGTGAATGCATATTTGCAAAAAAGGTGGTTTAGGATAATTATATCTAGTGGTGTGATTTGAATACTTTGTATTCAATGGTTTAAGATATTTATATGTATCCAATGGTGATGATGTTGGTGAGTTGTTGTCGAACATGTGCATAGTGTGTCATGTAACACCCCATTTTATATTTTAATTTATTAAAATATGTTAGTAGGTGAAATTAATAAATATTATTATTGGTGCTATTTTTTTAAAATAATGAGTAGTTGTTGAGTGGAAAGTAGTTTGAGAAATTAGATAAAACAAAGAGAGGAATCCAAACATGATAAATTAAGAATCGGAGGTGT
>Ga0228710_1004719_pt1 | contig 21451 bp, 5 predicted proteins | sample MedpolnodulmetaG_FD_177995 | JGI IMG/M metagenome (GOLD analysis project Ga0228710, IMG submission 177995) | Root nodule microbial communities from Medicago polymorpha collected in Santa Monica, California, United States - pink nodules | ecosystem: Host-associated > Plants > Roots > Nodule... | reverse complement strand
CTTTTTTTAAGGATTGGTAGTGTATATGTTAATATTAATATTAATATAATATGTATATTTTCTAAAAAAATTATTTGACTTGTATATTACAAAAAATTGATGTGCTCTTTTTGAAAAAAAAAATTATGTTATTTTGAGGGAAAAAATGCGGATATATAATATATATTGTTTGATTCATAACTTGATACTAACAGGCAAGATGGTGCAGTGGTCAAGTTCCTTGTTATAAACTATGAAGTACATGGTCCGATTCCCACAAGCTGCAATTTTTTTCGAATTCTAGAATAAATATTTATTAAACCGGTCTGATTCAAAAACCGACCGAGTCTTACCGGTTTTCACCGGTCTAATTGCATAACCGATCCAAAATGCAACTCGACTCGGTATACCCACCGGTTCACGGTCGGACCGATTCGACCGGCCGGTCCGAGCCGAGTTTCAAAACTATGGTTGTAACTTGTTGCTTGGTATTGTGAACCTCAGCAGTGGACCCCACCAATTGATTAAACAACGATTTTTCATTTGTTTATGATAAGTCATAGGCTGGCAATTTGTTTTGGACTTTTTTGTTCTAACTCAAATTTTCGGATGGACTTGGCAATTCATTTGATAATAATGTTGCCATATTAATTTTAATTTACACAAGAAATTAATCGGTTTTTAAAAGGATATTAATTCACAATACCTTAACTGACATTTTTATTAATTAACAGTAACTTTTAAAAAAACAATTACATGTGAAAATCAAATATAAAAAGCAACAACACCTAAAAAAAATTCTTTGTCTTGATTAATTCTTTTCTTTCCAACTGTTTTATTATTAATTCATCATCAAATTGTATGTCTTCATCATCTAATTGAACCAACCCAAAAAACCCTTTGACTCACTAAAAAAAATCCAATTCATTTTACCCATTTTTTTCCTTCACTCACCAAAATTATTTTGCATCTTTTCTGAAACCTTCTCCACCACTCACTACCCACCATCTTCATCAATTCTGTCCTTTCCCAAATCTGATCTTTCACCACTAGAGATTGAAACAACAGACATGAGGCACCAAAAAAACAGGAACCACAAGACCATCTTTGCCTTTGTTGTTGTTGTTGTTCTTAAGAGATCCAAATAGGTACGGTGGCGATGCTCTTTGGGTTCGACGATGAGGAGAGAAAGAGGAGTTGAGAGTGGATGAGTGATGAAGAATGGTGTTTTTTTCATTAATCAACAACAAAGGGGTCAATGGTTCGACACTGAAAAAAAATTGTTCAACAATGTGAATGAATTAATTTAAGATTAAATCTGGAAGAAATAAAATTGAGATTTTTTTGTCTGGGTTTTTTTTCTTTTTTTCTTTTGCATTTACATGTTTGAAGATGTAGTGTTTCAACAGCTGAAGAAATTAAAGAGTTTGAAGAAGAAATTATGGAGGGAGAATAGTGGTTGTTGTTTGAAGATAGGTCGTTCAACAATGGAGAATTGTGGAGGGAGATAGTGGTTGCTGTTGGAGAGAAGGAGATTTGTTGTTGTCAAAGAAAAGAAAAAAGTTGTTGTAGAGAAGGTCGAAAGAAATAAGTAAGATGGTCTTCTGGAAATGAAATAATATAACTGAGGTGGAGCAATAGCAAAGAGGGGAGGTACACTAGACAAAACAAACAACATCAAATAACAATTTTTTAGTTTTTTTTCTTTCTCAAAGAGGTTTTCCACTAACAGGTGTCCTGGAAAAGGGAGCTTTCCCATGGTGGGAAAAAACTCTCCATTCCCATGCTAAACGTCACCCGAAAACAAAGTTGTGAAGGAGGAGGCTATGTAAAATAGCAATTTGTATGCCTCATATTCCAACTACTTTATTCAAATTTGAATATAAATTTGGTCCCACACCCATATCCAACAACTCCATGACTCTAGAAAGCTGCCATGAAGAAAATAAGACAGACCCATATCAGAAAAAGAAAAAAAAAAGAAGCAAAAAGACAAGGTTTGCAAAGGAAAATATACAATAACTATTGTTACTTCCTTATGATAAGTAAACCTCATTGCAACAATGAACATGAATCATTGAATCTTGCATTTTTTTCCTGTAATGCTTGCACCAATCAAGCAAAAATGAAAAACCCCACAAAATTATAATCCATACAAACAATGAAAATTTAAATCAAAATGAATGTTTTGTGGAAAATAGTGGAAGAACAAGAAATACTCACATTTCATCTTCCCAAAATCAAGACTCAAGACATTTATTAAAGGAGAATTGCTGGTGGTGGGGTTAGACATGCGGCGGTGAGAGAGACCAGGAGGAGAGAGAATGGTTAGGGAAAATAATAAAAAAAAATCTAGTGTTGAGAGTGCATGATAATACTATGTACTTTATTTGATCAAATGGTTAAAATCAAACTGACCCATGGTGGGAAAGGATTGACCTTTCCCATGTTAAATGCCACCCTTAAATACGGTAGTTGTATTGTTTTAGTGACAACTTGATTTCATGGAAAATTAAGTACAACCCAATCCAAACTATTTAATGATTTCATGTTAACTTGATTTTGATTTTGATTTTTGTTGTGTTACACCGTCGTGTTGATTCGCCGCCTCCTTGATATTTGATTCATCCATATATGTTAAGATCTGAAGTGTTCTTGGCATTGGTTCATCACCACAACGACGATGGTTTAGTGATTTTGGGTTGTGTTTGGTGCTACGGTGTGTCTTACATGTGTCTCCTCTATGACAAAGGATTAAATTGGGGTGTCAGTCTAGTAGGAATGTTCTCTTTTCTCTTTGATGTCATTATGGTCTTAAGTTATCAAAACAAAAACAAAAAAATACAATCAAATGTAAATCGATCACCTGTGAGGTGAATCATACATATTCTAAACATCATATCTAGATTGGTTTATTTTTGAAATTTTAATGAGAGAACTCTATTTTAAAGGAAAGAAAAAAATTGATTAATTATGTCTTTGTTGGTCCATAAAATTGAGAACATAAAGGTTCCCAAACACCATGAATAAAACATGAAATTGATCACACAATTAAAAGCAAAAACTTATTAGACCAGCCTATAAACTAATCGACTATATCACTGTTAATCAAGTAAGAGGCTTCGTATTGCTATTGGAACACAATTTTTTTACATACCAACATCACGCCGAATACAAGGTAGTGTTGAGTTTTGTGTGCACAAATCATTTCTCATCATGTAAACACTAAAACTTGGTTATGCATATTAATTATCCGCAAGCTCCAATTTGATTTTGACTCCATTTAGAGTAGTATGAGGAAGAGGATGAGGAGGAGGATGAGCTATCTGCTTCTAATCATCGTCATTGACAGCATCAGGTGGTTGTTGATCCATCTCCGAAGATCCGATATCTCTTGTGGATTCTTGACAAATATTTCTTTTTGATATCTTGTGAGTTATCGGTCTTGTAGTGACTTGACCACACATGCCAACAAATTTTTGTAATGTTGCCATGACTTTGTTGCAATTTAATCAAGGAAATCACACTCGATGGAGATATATTCCAAACATTACAAAAACGAACAATAGAGGAAATCATAATCTGTAACATGTAGAAATAAAAACCAAATATCATTATTTCTGTTAGATCAAGCCTGAATTGATTTTCCGTGAACTCAGATTTGTTGGCTCGCTTGTCAATCTAGTTAAGATTAAATAAATGAAGATTAAAAGGCGAAAACAAGCCAAGCAATATAGGTGCAGCCAATTTAAAATAAATCAAGGAAACAAATTGAGCAAAATCAAGGCGCAAAATTGATGTATGTACCTCTCCCATATACATTGATGTTGCTAGAACTCTGACCTAGCCGCCGTGTGCTTTCTGCGGAATGAATGACTTAGATTTTACAATGGAATAGGCCGTCTATATATAGATATAGATATCTAGAATGGGCCTTAACCACCTTGACTATGTGGTCGAATTATGGGCTTCTCTATACTCGGATATTGGGCCTAGAGGCCTTTAGTGACAAGTGATGAGCTAATGGCCTAACCTTATGATAATTCACATCCCCCAACATGAGGAATGTAACACACCAACTTTTAACATCGGGATTGTATATTTTTATTTTTAAAATAACTAATATTTATCGGTAAAACACTCATGATCATCCTTCAGTTAAATTTGAGCAATTTCCTTCCCTTCAACAAAAACAAATTTAAAATGACAATGAGAGACATGCCACATTTTATAAATACAATCAGTCCAACAAATAATTGATATTAAAATAAGTGCATGTACAACCATGAATCCAAAATAAAATATAAAAGACAACTCTAAAAATAAGAACCCCTTAGGTAATCTTGTAACTCTTAAACCAAGGATGATCAAGTACTAAGGACAAAAGGGTGGCATAAAGTCTCACATCTTTCGATCACCAATCCAAATCATCGTTTTGCCACGTCTTCAACATCGTCGTGATTCTTGCACAACACACACCTCGAAGAACTTGGGGGTATAAGTCTAATCCACATATGTAAAATGTCTATTTTGCCCTCCATTTTTGTTACCTCATTCAAATTTTGCCCTCCTCCTTTTATCTCATATATATACTTCACCATTATAAATATAAAGCTTTGGTGGTGCACATAAAAGCTTTTTGTCCTACCACTTTTATCTAACATCTCTATTCACATCTCTCTTTATTTTATTTTCATAATTTTTAGATCACAAATTCATCTTATCTAAGTCAACATAAAAAGAGTCATGGAGAGGTAATTGAAGAAACAATGCAAAATTCCTCCTTTATGTTAATGTTTTTTCAAATTATGTCTTGGGATTTTAAGAGATAATTCACTTAGAGTTTTAGTTTTCCATGTGATATTTGTAGACAATTATTTTGATTATTCTATTGTTTCTTTTGAAGGTATTGAGTCTATGGTGAAATGTTATGTGACCGTTATTCACCACAAAAAATGTTATGTGACTGATTTTGGATTTTACTTTTTCTTTTGCCATTGAGACATTTGATATTTCATACTTTATTTTCTATGTTATCAACTAATCACGAACCCACTTTATGTGGTGAAAACGAATCCTACTTTCATGAACTAACATCTTTATCCACACTCGTTCGCCAAAATATTGAAACCCTTGCTTATTTCAGTTTGGCTATAAGGACATTTTATATGGTGATCCGGCTTTGAACTGGGTCACCACATTCCTCCTCCACTTTATTGAGTATATGTTGGCCACTAGGTCAATAAGAAAAATGAAGTCCGATATATAGTACACATGTGACAGAATATGGATGCGCAGATACCAGAAATTATGAAATTTATGACACAACAAAGCCTATATACAATAGCATTCCTTCGACAACAAAAAAAACTAAGGGGGGTGTATTGGATTGAGATTTTAAAAGACTATTTTGGTAGAAAAAGTCTGAGATTTTAAAAGACTTTATAAGATTGTATTGATTCTATGAGATTTTAAAAGATTTTTTTAAAAGACTTTTTACAATCAAGATTTATAACACAGATTTTAATGGATTTATAATGCAGATTTTAATGGATTTCAATGGACTTTATGGTATTTTAGGATTTCAAATGATTCAATGAATTTTTACCAATGAAGTGATTATTGCTTTTCCGTTAAAAAAATGGTAAAAAAATTATAGCAAAGTGATTAGTTTTGACATTGAGTCAAGGAAGGATAATTCGATCTACATTTTGTTTGCCTAGCGACTCATTGACATCACGCAATCCCAACCCCCTATTTATAGCGGAGTAGCAACAACTTATGATTATCCGTGGACCAAGGGACATAACTATCTTTGTCTTTACAATTTTCTATGTTATTTTCTTGTTATGAATCTCGCATTTGATCACTAATATATATAAGGAACAAACTAATTTTTTTCTTTTTTGACAAAACAACGAACCAACTATTTATTTCACAAGAACAATTGTTGTTTCCTAGTTGTCAAGAGTATAGTAACTATATGAAAAAAAATTGGAAAATTAAACAAGCTTGTTAAACTATAAAGAGGCTAAAAAAAGCAATGAATTTCTGTTAAAATTAAACAAATCGGAAAATGAAAAATAGGCTAAAAAAACAAGAAATTGAAATGAAAAAAAACATGGCGTAGAGAAAAATCGGACAAAAAAAACAACAAATCATAAAAAGAAAATCAGTAAAAAAAACAAGAAATTGGAAACAAAAAACATGGCATAGAAAAAGACAAGAAATCATACAAGAGAACAAAATCGGTACAAAAAATAAGAAATTATAACAAATATATATAGACTTTTGATGAATTTAACAAAGAGAAAGAAAGAATCCTTAAAAATAAAAAAAAACAAAGAGAAAGAGAAAGAAGAAGAAATCTGAAATGGACAAGATGATGGTAAACAAGGGTTTGGAGGAGAATGACAAAATCTCAAGGGTTTGTGTGAGATTGTTTGATGGGAGTAGTATTTATATTTTTGAATAAAAAGTCTCACAAAATCCACTTCATCCAAGAATCCATCGAAATCTATAGACTTTTGAATACCAAGAGACAATTTACAAGTCATGAGAAATCTCAATTGAATACCAAAGGAATTGGTTGCCCTGAAAAAAAAGTCATGATTGTCTTACTTGAATACCACAAGATTGTTTTATATTTTATAAAAGTCTTGATTGAATACCACCAGACTTTTTTATTTTAAAAAAGTCTTTTAAAATCCCTTGAAATCACAATTCAATACACCCCCTAAATACAATAGCATATTTTTTATAAAATATTTACATGCACATAGAATAGTTGTAAAGAACAAGACATTGATTATAACACAAATTGTAGAGCTTTTGTCTAACTCATAATATATTTTAACCTCTATGTTGGAATATCAACATCTGAAATACAAAATGCACAATCATCATCTGCAATATGCCAAAATTATATTTTGGGGAGACAATGTGATGACTTTCAATGAAAGTAACCAAAAGATAACCCCCCACTAACCTCCTCCTTAACTTTCTTTTCTTTCTCCAACTATATTTTTCATATTTATTCTGCAATAGGAGTAAATAACCATTTACAATAATGAAAATACCAATAGAAAATGATTGAACTTCTGATATTCCCCCACATAAAAGATCAAGTGTTTCAAACTAGATGCTATCAATAAACTAACCACTAAAGTTCCGAGTTGGAGGTGAGTCAGAAATGCAGACGTTCCCCCGACATAGTGGGCATACCCTGTGTATAATTGAAGAGGTTATATACATACAAAGACTCTCGAGGCAAGTAGAGTTGCATTAGAATAAATTGTAAATAACAATTATTGCATATGAAGAGAATAAAACAAGTAAAACGTGACATTCTTTTTAAGGTAAAGAATCCCAATATCATTAGAGGAGGACAACTACAATGTGTGCTCAAAGTGACGGTCAACAATGTCTCGTCTAATAATATTGGGATTCTCTAATTCAAAAAGACGCTTACGTGTTGAAATAGTTTGGTTATAAATGGAGATTGTATTCATAATTGTTGTGTGCATATCTTGAATTTAATTGTGAAAGAGGGTCTAACGTCAAACTTTTAGATTGCATGTGTTGAGCAACGAAACATTGAATTCAAGGGTTTTGTCTGCCAGATAGTCAAACAAGATGAAACTCAACATACTTAATCTTAAAGCCTGTGCTAATAAATGAGAAAACATTTGAAGAGCTTGAGATACAAGATAAATATGTTGCCTAGTTAGAAAAGGGGGTAGGTGTCCCATGATTGAAAATATGTATGCTATAAATTTTTTGCTTTTGAAGTTATTTTATGCAGATGTGCATGCATCTCTGGTTCCTCATACGTACACGTAATGGTGCAAATGTGTAACTCTAGTTAGTGATAGATGAAATCTTTAGTTTTTTTTCCATGATAGTGAAAACCAACGGCATTTGATATTAGGGATTCAGTCTAGAATAGATTAAACCATGTATTGATCAGTCATATATTAAGGTGCATGACATGGTTTGGAAAGAAATAGTATTTACCAGCATTGCATTGCATTCCATTATTATAAGTTAGTTATTTTGCTTATATTCAAGCACGGATAGAGTAGGCCATAAGGTCCAGCGAGATATGCTTAATTCAATACAATAGTAAAATGGCATGATGATTAAATGGAAAAGTAGAATGCATAAATTTGAAATTTTAATTTAACAAGATAGTAAACAAGAAGGAAATCTGGATATCTATTTTCTCATACCTGTGAATCTCCTTCAACCATTTGTCTATGCATGTTCTATGAAATTCATGATTGCAAGGCAGAACTCGCACGCTGTCTCCATCCTTATACTCCACAAGGCATATATAGCATCTGAGAAATTATAAGGTTAGCATTGGTAACAGTAAAATACCGCTATTATAATCAAATATTAGTGAAATACCTACACTAAGTAAAGATTAGAAAGATAATAGGTCCGCAAACATACATGCACACTAATGAATAAATAGGCACGATGCACATACATATGAACACAATGCAAGTGATAACAAGTTACACCAATTACAAGCGATAATGGCACACACTATTTCACAATACTTATATTTCCATGATAAAACTTTACAACTTTCGAAAAGGAATATTGTGATAAAAGCTAGTGGACACCATTGCATCTTCTTTTTTCTTTTCAAAACTTGTGTTGCAGTGTTAGAATAGTAACATTTATATTAGAATTTTAACATTTCAGTATGTAGTCAACCCCTTATATTTTAGCTGATCTGATCAGAATAATTAGTTACTAATCCGCTTTAAATCCTCCAAATAGCGGTAAACTCAAATACTTACTGTGTAGCATCTTCTTGATGCTTATGCAACTTCTCAAATACCTTGATAGGCAATGACTCCACAACATTGATAGGTGCGGGAACAGATCCAATAGAAGATACAGACGGATGGGAAGATAAAACCACAGATTGCTGGTGAATTTCATCCAGAACCTAATTAAAATATGTACAAAAGATTCAAATTGTATAAATAATATTAGTAATGTTGATCGAAATATTAACCATTAATAAAGTTACCTCAAATAAGGCTTCTGCAAGTACAACAATTCTAGATATGCTAGCTCTAGCACCAGTGTCATCATTTGAATTAGAGTCACGGTTTCTGAATCGACACATACAACGAGCACTTCTATGTTGACCTGACAAGATACATGATCTCTCATGTGCAGATTGATTTTCATACCGGCTACCCAACCTCTGAAGAGAACGGACCTGTGACCGTATTCTTCTTCTCCGTTCAAGGAAATTTTCATACCTACCTTCTCGCAATTGTGAGGTCTCAACACGATAGTTTTGATTGCTAAACAAGGAGTTAGACATGCTAGATAGAGGATATCTGGATGTAGAAGAACTAATAGCACTATGATCCGATGGTGACACTCTTGAATCTGCCTCCACTGTTTGCCTTAGAGTATTCTGAATATCGTCTCTCAGTTCTCTCTCTTGTTGCAGAGGGAAAAAGGTAACGTCAGATAATGTTGATCGACGAAGGACTCTGTCACGAAGTCTTCCAACACTTAAAGTTCGACTAAAACGAACGTTCTCTTCAACTTGTTCTCGAGCTCCGTTTCGCCGATCTAAATGTCTAGTCTCGGTATGTTCTGTCTCCGTTTGAATTCTCGGAGAAAATAAGTTTATCTCCAACTCATCTCTTGCACCAATGCCACCAATGCAAGGCAAACCTGATCCTGAGGCATTTGACCTTATATTAATAGGAGTATCTTCATGACACCGTGCTGTTTCATTTATGTTAATTAAACTGCTACAAGGTCCTGGATGTAGATTATGCTCAACATCATTGTCAAATATTGAGAGTCTTGTAGAAGAAACAGGACAAGGCCTCAATGACTTTGAACCAGTAAATATGCTAAGTCTGGAGCTTTTATTACCAGGAGTGATGCCAAACCGAGAAAGGAATCGACTAGTAGGATTCAACAAATTAGTTGAAGAAGCGTGGCCAGAGCTGCAAGTATTGTCACTGTCACCAGCTTTAACCTTTCTAAAAGACTTTGATTTCACCTCATCTGGGTAAGATAGATTGCCATTATCAGCATATGTAACATCACTGCCATTTACTTTATTCTGATCACAAATCGACAGAATGAGTTACAATTAGGACAACATAGCAATATCCCAATCAAACAAAATTGTCGTTAATACTAAACAGTCAGTCATATTCAAATGGCACTAATGGTTATTTTACTACTATCTCTAAGGGGATTTGAACTCCGTCTGTTTTGAAGTTACAAGGTTAAACTTTTACCGCTGAGTTGACACCTCAAGGACCAGTATTTGATAAGAAATAAAGAATAATATGATGCATTGTTATCCAAGCATAGAATTTACTATTCAGGTAAGAGATACAAAGCAGAATTATTTACACTAAACTAAGCATATATCAATTACCAAGTACCAACTCTTTTTAGTTATCAATTGCTAACCTATTCCTTCTAAAAAATAAGTGAGTGTATTCTAGCAAATTCCTATAGGAGCTGCTAACCTACACCTATTTATCTTTTAGGAGTATTTTAGCAGCATGCATCTCAAGGTGTATGTAACTACTTTTTAGTTATAACTTGCTAAAATACTTTTTGGAAACAGAAACAGCATGAAAATTAGAAAAGATATTCTTCAACATATAATTAATCAAACAGTGACAAAACCAAAAAGTAACATCCAAATCCTTAACAGGTTGGTCTAATCACATTACACTATCAAAAATCTAATCACATTATAAGCTTAATGAAGAAATAACAAGATAAGAAACAAGTTAAAAAAACAGTAACATTATGAAAATTAAGGAACAACCTGTTCCTCATTATCACTGTCTTGAGATCCAGAACATGTTCCAAGACAATGAGAATGAAACCCTTCTATTCCTTTAGAACTACTCTTCCTAGTGGCTTTGCTACTATTGGAACCCATGACCCACAACAAGAAAAAACTTCCAAACACCTTAAAAAACAAAACCCAGAAATCAAAATGCTGTCTTTTTTAGATTCTGGAAGATGGGTCAGATCTATATTGAAGTAAAATTAAACTACAACTGCATTGGTATGTAACAATGTGTTTCATGGGTGAAAGAAAATGAGAGGATGAAAATAAAAGGTTGCATTTTTATGTTGGTGATGATGGAAGTAGATGAGTGAATGAGACAGAGACAGAGCAACTTCAGTAGTTGTCAGAGAAAAAAATGTGTGAGAAAGCAGAGGAACAGTGGCATTTTTCTATGCCACGACTGAGATTCAAACTAGTTTTGGCATTTTTCTTTGGTGTAATCTACATCTTAGAAGTATCAAGAATATTTTTGTATTTAAAATAAAAATACCATATACATATGAGATACGTCGTAGATGTACGCGGATATACTATATCATAAGGAAGATAAGCATATAACATGGCTGCAACATTAACACTCTTTTCTTCTAATAATGAACTTGCATTGTTCATGCAAGAAATTAGAAATAGTAGCTTATTGTACCCAAAAAAAAAAAGTAAGCTTAATCATTTAGTTTAATTGTGATCAAGAGTTTTAAACCGTCAATAAATCACAACTATTCATTGGTATGAATCAAACATGAATATTGATATAGCTATTATGATTAGTGAACAAAAAATACTTACTGTAACAAATGATAATATATTTAAATTTAATCCAACTGCATTTGACTTTCTTTTGTTCATATTAATCTAACATTCAATGAATATATCAATTATCAAGGCATCAAGCTCTTAATCTAATGACATATAATTATATAATTGAACAATTGATACATATCCAACAAAACTCAACATAGTACCAGAGTATTCACCTTTGAACTTTTGAGGCAGTAACCAAATTAACAAAGTAGAACAATCAATTAGTGAAACCATGGAACGTACAATTTTATAAAGAGTTTAGTAAATTTAAATTGAACAATAATTGATTGCGCCTAGCACACAAGCTCAATGCAATGGCGCTTTCTCTCTTATTTTGCTTGCTTTATTTTTACATTCAATAATACTAATTTTTTATATCATAGGAATGAAAAATATATTTAATTAGTAGACTCTAGTGTACATTGCTGGGTATGATGCAGTTGCTGACTCCCAAACACGGTTCTGACAAGTAGGGTTGCAAGGGTAAGTACAATCTATCTCACGTGAAGGACTTCTTTCATAAAACCAGTCTCCTACTGCCTTTGCAACTGTCTGCAAATTATCAACCAGAGAAAATTAGTTTTTCAAATTTATATCAATCAAATGCCACAAAGAAACACTCGTAAAGGGGCGCGGATTTCTTGCAGTCATAGAAAATATGTTGCTTCGACGTCAAGTAATCTCGACCGATGAAGATTAGATAACTTGTATTCTAACTTCAATAAAATCGGCTTTATGACTCGAATACAAGTCATTTGATATTTTATCTAACGGTCGATATCCACGCATTTAGTTAGGAAAATTAAAACATGTTGTCACGAAGTCAAGTGATCTCAACCATTAGATAAAGATTAGACAACTTCTATTCTAACTTCACCAAACTGGCTTCATAATAAAACTCGAAATACAAGTCGTCTGGTATTCATCTAATGGTTGAGATCCTTACATGCGGGAAAACATGTTGTCACAGAGTCAAGTGATCTCAACTGTTAGAGGAAGATTAGACAGCTTGTACTCTGACTTCACAAAATTTGTTCATGATACAACACGAAATACAAGCCGTCTGATCTTCATCCAAGGAAAAGAAATGAAATGAAAGAATGCAGTCTCATACTTTATTGCCAACCATTGGAGAGTCACTTTTAAACCATGTTTCCTGCGGTTCTGTTTGGCAGTGGACATAGCAAGAGTCTATGAACATTCCATTAGATGGAGAGTTGCTTATAGGACTCAATGCCTCTAAGAATTGTGTCCTATAGTCTGCAAATAAATTCATTCATGAAAGTAAAGTTAGAAAACTACTGAAAAATCTTGCAGTAAACAAATCATATACGTAAGTATATATTGTCAAGACACAAGTGATTAGATCAGAAGATGTTAACCTTGCATTATATTTAGCTGCTCAGGTGAGCAGTTGTTTAGATTAGTCTTGCAGCTGCGCCATTGGCCGTCGGGATCAGCGTCACCAGGTGCCAAAATGTTCTTAATCTGAATCATAAGAAATTTCATTGTGATGCACTGACACTGACACTAGACACGATACTGACACTAACGCTGGTTCTACCTAAAATGATCATTATTTTACCACCCAATACAACCTATTTAATGTTACTAATTCATCTTTGAATTTAATCCACAAATTGATGAAAGAATATAAACATGGTTTAAGAAGTCTATATAGTGACAAAATTATTCAAAAGTAACACCATGTTGAAAAACAAATTACGCTTGTTGAATGACAAAAAATTTACCTGCCATGAGTCATATGCTGCGTTTACAATGAAGATCGGTGTTTGTATACTTGATGCCATATATTGTGGGAAAAAGCACTACAGGTTAATTCATAAGTATTAGAAACGCGCAGTTGAAATTGCGAAGCTATAAGATAAAATTACAAGTCAAACTTACCAGTCCTGGACTGAGCATCGAAGTGCACGATGAAGGCAAACTCTTTTCTGAGCCCTAAAACAATATAGAAAAACAAATAAGTCTCGGAATATTCGGAATCATAGTGAATTCGACAAAGTCACTATAAGCGAAAAAGGATGAAGTACATGTGTTGCAACAACTTGACTGTAGTAATCTTCAATGTAATGATCTCCTGAGATATCATTTCTGTTATACAACAACAACATAAAATCATTACATGATCTTTTGAATTATAAATATGTAAGGAAAAAGAGTGTCTAGAGGGAGAAAATTAAAGGAGCATACACATTAACAAAATAACCAGCATCTGAGACACATTTCACTCTAGTTTCATTAGGAAATAGTGCTCTAAATCCATCACAGTGTAATATAGTAGTTAATCCTCCAGCAGAACATCCAGAAAGAATAGCCTATAGTTACAAATTTTAATTAGTGATTGAAAAATATAATCATGAGGAATTAAAGAGTGGAAAATCATCAATTAATGTCATGTACATTTTCAGCATGATCCATTCCTTTTGCTAGTAACTCTTCCATTACAGCAGAAAAAATCCTTGCTCCTCGGTAGTATAAATTCGTTGTCTTATTTAAGTAACAAGTTATAAGAATATCATTAGATCATACATTAAAAAATAAAATTAAAAAACGACTTCAATTGTCCGTGAAATTTAAATTTAAACTTCTTCGGATTTTGCAAAACTTACTGGATCAACTTCTTCAACATCGCCGGTAAATGATGATCCGTCACAGTACCTAACCTTGACTCTATTCCAATTGTAGAAATCTGAAATTTATTAAAAAAAATATTGTTGGAAAGCTACACAAAAATTTTGGCTAACAAGGAAAGAACAGTGTATATTGATTATTAGCAAAGTAGACGTTATACAATACCTGGATTATATTGTTGGTTGTCACTTAAATATCCAGAAAAGTAAGTTTGCTCTTCCATTTCATGCGATGAACCTAATCGACTGTCCCTCCGATAAAGGCAATATGTGACATTGTGGCACCATCCACCTCCCTAAATTAAATTGTAACAAGAATCATACAACGACAACCAAATATTATTATACTAGATGGAGTCGGCAACATGGATCAGAAAATGTCATAAAAAATAAATAATAAAAACTCTCCATGGTTTAATGAAAGGGACCTCAATGTGAACAATCCAATTGTTAGCTCCTTCATCATGTCCTTCATCAAAATGATAAGCTGGAGGGCTTCCATCCAAACACACTGCACAAGAAGTAACACTTCAACTTCTCTACTATTATATACATAAACATATTACAAATATAAAATCAATAACTAAATAAATATATAAATAACACTAATTGAAACAGCAAAAGAAAATCCTCACCAGCTCCTTTCGATACTGCACTCTCGAGCCGAGTCAATGGAACATACTGTCCTTGTGTCTTTAGGAATAGCAGGGCACATAGTAGAGTACTTAACAATTTTATGATTCTTGAACTCTCCATTCAATCAAAAGAAAATGGAACCTATGCATAAAAAACAAAGGAAAATAGGTTGGCTTATTTTTAGAACCCTCACAAACAAGTGAAGAAAAAATGACCAAGAAGAAAATGCATTATTTTGCACAAAGTAGAAAAGAATGAAGGTTATAAACTAGGTGAACCTGAAATGTAAGGTAGGGTGGTGTAATATGGAGAGAATGAATGAAAGTGTGTTCAGGGTGGTATGTCTTATATAATAGTGAAAAAAATAATTAATGTGACATTTTGATATTATTTTTTACACAATGTGACCTATTGATATAAGCAATCATTAAGATGAAAATAAAATGACCTATTTGAGTAAGTTGAGAATAAAAGTTGGATAGGACCGTATAGATGGAGAATTTGCCGTTTGAGTTTAGTTTCTTTGGAGTTATATGCCATTTTTGATTTTATTAAGAAAGTGACACAAAAACGGTATTTTTCTGTTTTTCCACTTTTTTGCTCAACTTAGAAGCCAATATAGCATTTCAACACTCATTTGCTAGAAGAAATTATATACAGTGTAGTAACTTTCATGCTTTTGTTTTTTTGTACAAATAATTTTCATGCTTTTATTATGACATTGGTGATTTGTTTAACCATCGTTGCTCTTTCAATTATATTAAATCTTCGGTTAAAGAGTGGATTATCATGTCTACGCCGGTTGATTATGAATTCCTTTCGAATAGTATAGCTTAGTTTGGGGTAAATAGTGAAGCTGGCGGTACTCAAAATTGTGATGTTAGAAGGGAGGGAAAATATTTTTCTAAATCAATTAATTGTCATTGAACTAATTTTGTAAATTAAAGATATTAAAAAATATTTTTTTTAAATATATCAATTAATTGTCATTGAACTATTGTATGATTGTCTATCATGATATTCATTTAAATTTTTAAAATATCAAATATACATAAAAAAAATCTAAACTTAACCCTTTAAAGCTCTCTCATCCAAAACCTTCCAAAAAAACCTCCCAAACAAATTCAATAAACTTAATTAAATGGTCTCTCTTCTTGTTAATTAATGAATTTATTGAGTCAATTTAAACAAATATGGAGTCTTTCACGTGCATTCACAGCATTAGTATTTTTGAAAATTTTGAGTTGAGTCTAACTCAACTTAACAAAGTCGATTTATAAGGTGAAGATTTCTCTCACTTATAAACTTATGTTTATATTGTATCTTATTCAATGGGAAACTCTTAACGCAACACTCTTACGTCCAAAAATGGACATCTAGAGAGTGATTGTAGTGGTTTGATAGTGGAACTGTAATACACTACTAAAAAAACAAAAATTAGTGAGGGATATTTAGTGAGGGAAAACGTGAAATCTCTCTCTAATTCCGTCACTAAATTTTGCGACCAAGGAATTTATGAGGAATTTCATTTTTTCCGTCACTAATTTCCCTCGCTAATTTTGCTTTTTCTAGTAGTGAATAACAAGTGTCCAGCGAATCATGGATAGAGTCTAATACATCTCAATTTTTTTTGATTGAGTCTAATTCAATCTTACAAAACCGACTTATAAAGTCTAAATCGGATAGAAGTCTAATTCAATCTTACAAAACTGACGCATAAATGCATGCATTTGCGCGCTATACTAGTTCACATCAACAAATAAAGTCTAAACTTAGAATAACAACGCAAATTATTAACAAATTTAGTTATAACTGACTTTTGAATTTTTGTAATTTGATTAAAATTCCTATATTATTGATATAGTAGAATTAGTTATGGGATATCATATTATACCGTGAGCACACAAGATGATAAATGATCTCTTGAAAAAGAGTTTTATCATCTATTGTGTTTCGCTAACTCGAGGAATTAGTCTCTACGGTTGACCGTAGAGATATCGGATTTATTCTACGATTGAATAGCAAACCTGTATCGGGTTTTTATTCTATTGGGTCAGTTCAAAATGTCCGGGTGAAATTCGGGTTGATAATTTACTGTCCAAACCGGATCACATGCGGACTTTGGATTTTCAAACCGACCCGGATACTTCAATTTGGCTACTTAGTATGATTGATCCCAGAAATTATTAAGGAAATACACTTGGTTTAAAAATATGAAATGTTGTAGAGTGTGTTGAAAATGGGTCTTGGAATTTCATCTAAATGTGAACTGGTTGGTGATTTATTTATGTAATGATGCAGTGAATGTGATATGAGATTCCACTTTGTCTGAAACTTGCAGTAACTATAATGGCCACTATATGTTGCATATGATGTTGGACGCATATATATAGTGGTATTAGTATAGATTTGTTTTGTCAGGGGATGGGTGCTGATGAATGATTTCCAGCACTATATAGGTATGCTCACAATTAATGTGGTCATAGTATGCAATAGATAATTTTGAAGACCACTAATTAAGTGGATAAGGATATAATCTATTTCTCAAAAAGAAATGTGGTATTCATTATATAGTTTTATAGTGAATAGATGATATAGATAATGGGGTGGGACGATTTTAATGGAGAGAAAGTATAAAATTATATTTTCATAATGCTAGTATTAAGAAAATTTGAGTCCAAATGTGAAAATGATGGCATGTTTGTGATGTGAATGTTGTTTAGATTATGTTTAAGTTCAGTGTGATAGTTTAAAACTTAAAATAACACAATGAATCAAGAATGTATATTTTGCATTCTAAGTGCTTGATGAAATGCTTAAATGAGTAATTAATTAACTTTTTCATTTTTTTTGTTATGTAGATATGACATACAACCCACGTAAATGCAAACTAGACAAGGATATCATGACCACCAGTTCTCACGGGGTGAGAGCGGCGGCAAACCTTAAGTGTAAAAGGGGATGTGGTCGTATGAGTGATTTGGAAGGGAGCTCACATCGGGTGCGACCTAGGTTGTTCACCCTCCTTAAGGCCTGTAATACCCAAGGCTGACGAGGGAGAGGAGTGGTTGTCGGTGCACAAGGAACGATAATGAGCAGCTCTCGACAGCTTCTAGACGAACCGAATCGCACCAGAATGAGAGGGATCCCGAGGCCGTGTAGGTATGGGACTGCATGGTTGAAGGAAGGCTTATAAGAATTGTTTGTTACTACCTATATCAACAAGATGCATCTTCTTTTAGGTAGCCTATTCCATACAGAACTCCACAGTTAAGCGTGCTTGACTTGGAGTAGTCTTTGGATGGGTGACCTGCTATGAAGTTTTCCAGTAAGCGTGCGAGTGAGGACAAAACACACTGAAAAGACTCATGTTAGTTTGTAGGGTCATTCAACAATGCTTAAAGTCATTTGGGATGTTCAAATGGTATCAGAGCATACCTCTCCCACTACGGTGTGGTTTGAGGACGAACCAAGCGGAAGTTGGTGGGCATGTAACACCCAAGGCTGACGAGGGCAGGGAGTGGTCGCCGGTGCACAAGGCACGACAATGAATGACTCCCAACAACTTCTAGACGAACCGAATCACACTAGAATGAGAGGGATCCCGAGGTCGTGCTGGTATGGGACTGCATGGTTGAAGGAAGACTTATTAGAATGGTTTGGTACTACCTATATCAGCAAGATGCATCTTCTTTTTGGAGTAGTCTTTGGAAGGGTGACCTCCTGGGAAGTTTCTCGGTAAGCGTGCGAGTGAGGACAAAATACGCTGAAAAGACTCGTGTTGGTTTGTAGAGTCAGTCAACAATGCTTAAAGTCATATGGGATGTTACAAGACCAGTACTTTGTGACTAAGGAGTAGTACTATGATCCCACTGGGAGTACTACCACGACTCTTCTCAGGAGGAGTACAATAAGTTTAAGCATCATCATGAGGAACATGAGCAGCATGACGCATCGACTGAAGCACCCGCACGCCCACCGTCACCTAATGCTTTTCATAGGGGCCCTTATGATCAATCTCTATTGACGTCATCCTCTAAGCATGTCGCTTTCAAGATTTGGAGTGATGTTGAAGTAGGTATAATTATATTACTTTATCGTTCAAATGTTTATTTTGGTTAATATATTTTTAATGTTTTTTTTTGTATTTCAGATTCACATTCGTGTGTAAGGCCAACATACATGGTAGGAAGATTTTTACAGTTACACACCCAGCAGCGCATTTCGACTGGTTCTGTCATCCATTTATTGCATCTAGTCTTTTACCACTTCTTTATATTGGGTTCTCTACTTTGAGTAGTTCCATGCTTACCTCTTTACCAGAGAAGTGGCATGCGGAGACCAGCAACTTCTACCTGTCTATTTGGGAGATGATTGTCACGCTAGATGATGTGGTGTGTCTTCTACACATTCCTATCGTAGGGAAGATGATGCCTCACGAGGAAATGGTTCCCGAGGAGTTGGGTGTCCAGCTGATAACTCGAATGCTTGGTATTTTCTATGCTCATACGATTGAGGAGTGTGAGAAATAGTGGTTGCTTTTATAAATGCAATTATATGAGTAGAACCTCAATATGACAACTCAATTGGAAAATGTAGTTAAGAGGGAGGAGGAGAGAAATAACTGGAGGAAATGGTGCGTGAGGGTTTTCTTGGTCTTTCTGGTCGGATGTACCATATTTATTGACAAGAGCAACAAGCACATTTACCTGGTATTGCTTGATGTGATGCAGTATCAAGACAAGATAAATGAGTGGTAATGAGGTGGAATGACACTCGATTATCAATAATGTTATCTTTTTAAGGCTACCGATTCCACGAAGGGCTCCATCAGCGGATATGTGACACTACTTGAGGTAGTAATTTATTTCATTTTTATCCTTGTTATATATCCTATTATAATATCCAACTATAAATGTGTTTGTTTGAATTTTCAGGCATGGGCTCTAGAGTATTTAAAACATTTATTTACATGGTTGCATAATTCCGAGTATACCCCAAACCTGGCACGCATTGTCCGTTTTGTTCCTAATAAGGGTTGCACTATATTGGTGCCCTACATAGGCACCCTTGATCTCAAGGTCGTGGAGGAAGTCATATGGAGCCCCTACTATTAGCATAGGAAGGTGCAGCCCTTCGATGAAATATGTTGTTACTCTGGTTGGATTATGGCCAATAGAGGAAAGAAGTATTGATACTTGTCAGAGCGAATACGGTCATGTCCAAGATATTTCTAGACATCCGTCTGTTGTGTCTCCTTGTGGTTCTGCTAGAAATGTTAGGTTTTCCAAGATTTCATGATTCACATCATACCTGAGGCTGAGCATGGTCTGGTGGCGGTGGATCCATGGCAGCATGCAACAGGGTACATGGCCTAGTTTTATAAGGGGTTCGTGCACCACCCTATGGGCTGGCTAATGAGGAGGTCAACATTGACCAGGATCATACCAGATATCATCCTGACACACATCATCAGAAGTTGCATTACCATGGCAGAAAAGGGGTTACGTGTTGGTCAGATAGTCCAAGACTTACGCGGTATCTTGATGATGATCATGGATGAGATGCGTCCAACCACTACGTATCAAATTTCTAAAATGAGGAGGTAAATCAAGAACAATAGTTTTATGTTTGGTTATGTTTGGATTCTTAGTTGCAAATAATGATGTTGTTCTTTATTTTGATGGATTTGTAGTTTTTTTTAAGAAGTTGATGGATTTGTATTTAATTTGATGCCTCTTTCATTTAAATAATTATCGCATTAATGAATTTCTTTTTCGATAATTTGTGTTCGATTTCATGAATGAATGAGTTAATGATTTAATAAATGAATGATTCAATGTATCAATGAATAAAGTAGGGGAAAACAATATAAAGTTATGAATTCTACCAAACTATGTAGTTTGGTTTTTGTAACAGAGTGTTGCGGCAGTTAACTATCGTCTGTGCCAGCAATAGTTAATTGTCGTTGCATTTGATTTTGTATGGTTAAGGCTGCACCGACAGTTTCTTTGGTCCATGACACATAGAAAATGGTATAAATATACGTGTTTGAGTCAATTGTTGTAAAACACAATAAAGAACTATGATCTGGTAGATCTAAATACCAAGCGTTTGTTTTGAATTTGATCATGATGCATTGGCAAGTTACATATATCTATTGGCAGGATAGTAAGATCAAGTTTAAAACAACCTATTGGAACACCTTACCTTTCATCATCACTCATTTTATATCATTTATAATTTTATCATTCATCGCTTTCTATTGTATCATTTATCATTCTATAGTTTATTAATTTCTATTGTTTTACGTGCAATGTTTGTATCTATGTCCATTCATTTGTTTGTAGGTTGGTTTGTGGAAGTTTAGACATAGAAAAGTTGGTTTTTTTTTTTTTGTTTTAAAGAAGTGAGGGAGGGGGAGTGTTTGTTCCGGAATATGACCAGAACGCAACCACACATAGCGAACGGCATGTAACTGTTGTTGGGGTATCAAGGTAATTTTGGGGTG
>Ga0228710_1004718_pt1 | contig 21453 bp, 7 predicted proteins | sample MedpolnodulmetaG_FD_177995 | JGI IMG/M metagenome (GOLD analysis project Ga0228710, IMG submission 177995) | Root nodule microbial communities from Medicago polymorpha collected in Santa Monica, California, United States - pink nodules | ecosystem: Host-associated > Plants > Roots > Nodule... | reverse complement strand
AAATTCCTTGGTGGCATGTTATATTGTTTTTTTTTTTTGAACAAGCAAAAATGGAATATATATTAAAAACTCAAAGAGAAATTTCAAGCACAAGGTGTGCTAGAAAAAACTCAACAGTATACAGTTACAGAGACAACAGTGAGACAAACAGAACAAACTAGCCAATGCCCAAACAAACAAAAGGGCTTGACCACCACATATGAAAATTATTACAGATAGAAATATTAGAAGCCTTCATCCACCAAAAAGACTGTAATTTGATTTTCTCTACCAATTGGTGGTGAACAATATGATCCCTATTTTTGAAGACTCTGTTGTTTCTTTCATTCCACAGAACCCACATAGAACACAACCAGATAAATTGCATGAAAGTGCGAATAGTACAAGATAGAGCATGAGTTGTAGTCCCTGACATAGACCCTGGCATGTTATATTATTGTAGTCCCATAGGTACATAAACATCTAATTCTGGTGATTCTAGAACATGAGTTAGAATGTGAATCAAGTCTCTTGACTCTTGTTTATTGATCGGAATGCTTGTGAATTTTAAAATTGCTAATACTTCCTATTGGGTGGGAGGAATTATGTTTGTGGAAGTCATTTAATTTTTTTAAATATTAATTTTCACGTTCGCGAACACATGAAGATGTGACGCTAACATTTTTTGCTAAAATTAATCAAAATCGTACATTTTAAACTTGAAAAGTCAAAATCGCATATTGTAAAATTTGAGAGAAAAAAAGTACATTTAAGTAGTACTTCTTCCGTCACGTCATTGTTTTCTTTTATATAGTTCTGTCACGTCATTGTTATAATTAAAAATTCTTCTTTAAAAAATAACAACTATTCAATGAATTTAAAAACTAGTAATTTTTAAAACAATCATGGGAGAAAATACTCCATAAGTATGTTTGAAAGGTGTATAGTCAATGTTCTAAAAGTCTATAAAATGGACCTTCCAACAATTTTTTTGAAGATTTCTCAAAAAAGAAAAACATTCTTTTTCAAAGTTTTCTTAATACTTGTTAATGACCAAAAAGAAGTAGTATATGAAATCAAAATTAATTAAATTTAAATGGGATACATCCTCACTACTATGAGAAGAGTTAAGATCTTCTCCATTGAAAATAAAAAGTACTATTAAGTATTGAGGTAACACTTAATTCAAGAGACTGAACTTCGTCCAAATCTACCAAATGCACCCCCTACCCAGATCATATATTTATGAATACATTATTGCTACCAACTTGAGTCATAATTAGATATTTAGATACATTAATGTTGCATAACTGTTCTACAAACTTATTCAATGTGTAATTGCTTCATAATTGTAATAAACAACTCAATACATTAATGCCACGCAAGTCCTACATCTACACTACCAACTGGAGTATAGTGATTATTGGAATTTCCTATCACGTTATGTTGGAAGGATGAATGTCTTTCAAATCATTCTATTGTGACATAATGATGTTGCTAACTCGCAACAGTTATCTTAGAAATTTAAGCACATGAAAAAAATTGACAACCACGGGTAATATTTTGAAATTATAGCCTATAAATAATGTAAATAATCGTATTTGCTATTATGTAACTGTAAAGTTGCTGGTTATCACGAGACACGAAAGTATATACAGAAAGAACAAAAAAAGTTAAATCTATTACCAAGTTGGTCTTGAATAGACTAGTAATGAAGTATGAAAATTCTTGTCTCTAACAAATATAAAGGTTTTAGCACTGTAAGGACTACACGTGATGTTTAATCTGAAAGTAAAATTAAATTCATTATTATGCATTCGCCATATTTTCTTGTGTTTTGCTACCGATGGATCAACCCGTGGCCGGGTGGGGTAGGATGAAAATTTCAACCTATATTTGTAATTCAACCCACTCCATGTCCATCCCAATTTAGACAAGGTTGATGATGGGGTGGAATTAGACAGATTGGCCATTATCTAATCATATTGTTTGCTATGTTTGCGTCTATAACTCTTAAGAAATTATTGTTGTCTCCATAATAGTTAATCTTCGTTGTTGGACTTGGAGTAAGGGGGAAGAGAGGCAGATATGATCACTTTTAATTGATATAAATGAGTGTGTTGCTAACAATATTTTTTTTTTAGAAATTTTAAAGTGTAGCTCTTGTCAAACTCGTAATGGCTCATCGTAATTCCGACAATTTTAAGGTCAATCCAAACATTCATGCATAGAAAGAGGAAGAAAAGAGTACATATTAATAGTTATAGCTGACAAATTAAAGTTGTTGTGAATTCAGACTCAAATCTCACACCAATAAACTTATGAAGTGTAAAGGAAAGTAACCAATATCACAGTAACCTTAAGCAACCAACAATAACAAACCTAGCTCTAATCTAGGAATGAAGTGTAAAACACAAAACCGCAAGCAAAAGATAAGAGAGAAGAGAAACAAACACACCAGAAAATATTTATCAGTTCAGTCCAAATTGACCTACTCAGAGGGAGAGATTGATCCCTCCAATTCAATATTAATGAGTTTTTTTTTTTACAAAAAGATATAAAAGGGTTATAAGAAATTAGTTTCAAAAAGCTCACAAAGAACCAAACCTAATTTCTACCCTTTTACCAATCTCTCTAATGAAAAAGGCACTCAATGATTTTCGCTCACCCAAGGTGTTTAGAAATGTTTCCCAGCCCAAGAGAACCTTTCAAGAGAACCATCACCAAAGACTCTCAACGCTAAAATTACCTTATTTGATTTCACAAGTTTCTCTCTCTTGAAGCATCTACCTCAAAATATGAAGAATGAAGCCTTATATAGCGCAGGTGCTATCAAAATTGTGCTCTGATCTCCCAAAATCATGCGCCGATTTTCCATCGTGCCGATTTTCCAAAATCGTATGTCGATTTTCCAATTCATTCATAGTACAACTGAACGTTATCCAAAAATCGTGCCTCAATTTTTGTCAAACCAAAACTCCCAAAACATACACAAAATTGCTACCTTAATTTTATTCATCAATTTTGAGACAATTCTCACCAAAAGCCATTCAAACTCTAGTTTTCTTAGTTCTTCGGCTGAGATTAAGACATACGTGGGCATGTTGTTTATCACTGACATAATTTAGCTATTGAATAATGGTAGGGTTGTGTTGGCATATTTTATTAGCACACGCAACTCATCCTCCTTTAAATCATGTTTCATCAATTTACTTGGCCATCCCATGATCCCATCATTAGGGGGAAAGAGTGAAAAATAACTCAAAAGTCAAAAATCACATTCAAATATTCAAAATATCACCCTTTCTTTTTCATTTCATTTTTGGTAGAAGCACCCTTTCTTTTTCTAATCTTGAATGTTCTAATCTTGCATTTATTGATTATTATTGACACCGTATGTGGTCGCTTAAACATTTAAAATAAAAATTAGTTGGAAGTCAATTTTCTGGTTTTATTATCTTCAATAGTTTTGTTAATTATATAAGTCTGCTGCCTAATTGAAATTAAAAATACACTGGAAATCACATGATTCACATCAATGACAGGACATGACAGTATTTTATAACAAACGTTAACTGAGGATATCTTGTAGTATGACTATTTTCAGCATAATAAAAAGGGAAATTGGTGCATTTCAATTCGAATGAATCAACTCATTTGTGGACGAACTGGTAAATTCTTGTATGAAAGAAAGAAGAAGAAAAATTATGAGAATAATTATTTTTTGACAATTTATGGGAATATTATTGTTAAACGTTCAATTTGCAGAAATGATGAAATTAAAATAGTAGAGTAGATAAAATGGAACCTACACGATATTAATGCAAATTAGACCAACCGGGGTTGAGTTTTTTTTTTTTACTGGAATTGAGGCTGAGTTTTGTTGAAGGGGTTAATCTCACATAACATGATGAATAAATTTCAAATTTCATGTATTTAAATAAAATTATCTCTAGCAGATAATTTTTGGAAAACCCCAACAAAAAAAATGTCTGGTTTAGATTTTTTTTGAAAATGTTAAAATTTTGAGTGATGATAAATATAGCGACTGATTTTCTCAAGAAATCATCCCGATTGTGCAGTCAGCCAATTAAATCATGTATTGAGCGGAAAACACGGATGGAAAGTTGCATTATTATATGTGCCAACAAGTCAGCTTTCCTTTCGCAATGCATTTGTGGTTAGTTTTTTCGGGACACATATCATTTCCGTAAAATTTTACTCTTAATTAAATTTGACCTCTATTAAGCATAAAATGTTTTATTTCATATAAATGTATAAAGGGCCAAAAGTAGATTTATTTTATATAATTTTTACTGAAAAACCATTTTATGACTGTTCTCGATAGGATTTGAACCTCATCTCTTAAAGTTACAGTAAAATTTTATCAATGAACTAACACCTTGTTAAAATAATTACTAATGTCAGGGCTATCCATTATGTAATATTTTTATGGGTGTGTAAATGGCTTGGCATAAGCATAGTTATCTTGGAGATTTGAATTCACTCATTTGAGTTATCTTGGGGGATAAGAAATGAGAAGACATTCTCGAATTCAGATGTAGAGGTCTTAGATATGGTAGAGTTTATCAAACATTCAAGCATGAAATTGTCTTCTTAGCTTCTAGATCTTGCCTATATATTTTGGGAGTTCTTTTATTTATTTTGCTTTCTCCTTTTTTTTCTTCTTCTTATTTTGACCCAATATTATATTAGTTGAGTACCTTTTGTACTCTTATTTTTAATTAAAATTTTCCTTTCCTGTTTCAAATTAGAAGAAAAACTAACCCACTTGGGTTGGGTTGGCCTAGTGATATTGGTTTGGAACCTAGGAGTGTCCTCCTCCTTAAGGTCTCAGGTTCGATTCTCTCTGGTGTCAATTTGAGGGGGATAGTTTAGCTTCTTCAAAAAAAATTTTAGAAGAAACTATAAAAATTCAAAATAATTTTGAAAAAGGTGTCTTTTTTTCCTAAAAAATAATTTTGAAAAACTATGTATTGCAACTTTATCCGAAGCCATATCTTATATTATTGTAAAAGAGTCTTACTCCTAGGATTGGCAATGAACCGAACCAACTCGAAAATAGTTTGAGACTCAATTCAATAATTGATTCGTTGAACTTGGTTCAAGAACCAAATGAGTCGAACTTGAGTTGAAAATTAAGCTCTTTATATATATATATATATATATATATATATATATATATATATATTGCATTTTTTATATAATAAAATAAACTTGGAAGTTATCCTTCCATATATCACGTTTGCATTAGTGAGGCTTGCAAAGAAAAAAAGCAACTTGAAAACTACATTTAGTCCCACATCGGATGCGTTAGGCATATTATGTAGCAAAAGTGTACTACCTCCGTCTCTAAATATAGGAGCCTTTTGCAAAAATCACGGAGATTAAGAAAGTTGGTTGTAGTATTTAATTTGTATATAATTACTATTGTTTTTACAATTTGATCCTTAAGAGAGAGTTAATTTATGTTTTCAACATAAAATTTATTGTTGATTGAAGAAAAAGATGCAAAATAAATAAAGGTATGTTGGTAAATAAATAATTAATGTACTTGGAAATACCAAATGAGTATTATAAAAGAGACAAACAAATTTCTCAGAAAGGTCTTATAATTAGAGACGGAGGTAGTATATAAAATAGCATCGTGTTACATACTTAAGTGTACAGTGGTATTGGGAAGTATCAGAAACGAGTGTGTTAGCTATTATTATTCTAATTAAAATTAAGGTTGACTTTTTCTTTGAATTTCTCTTTCTTATAACCCTTGATGCCTAGTAGTTTTTTTTTTGTTTCATTTGATTCGAGCTATCGAGTCGAACCGAGTTGTTCGCGAGCTTGAATCGAATCGAATTCGAGCAAAAAAAAGTCTGTGACGAACTTGAGCCGAGTTTCGAGCCGATTCAATCCTTAACGAGTCGAACCCAAGTTCGACTCGGTTCGACTCATTTCTAGCCCTACTTACTTCGATATCTAGTGAGAATCTATTACTTTGCCAAATCACATCGTTTATGTATGATTATTTAAAATAGATAAAATGATATGGATAAATGGTAGTCTTCCATTAAATGTCGACATAAAATTGTATAAAATTATTTTACACCCATAAAGCATGAACAATAAACTCTTTTAATATATATTATTTGAAAGGACAATTAATACGATAAGGTTTGTTAGCAAAATAATAATACTATAAGGAACGAGTATTTTATGTAATTTAGTAGGTTCAAATATAAATCTTCATATATATACAGGTTTTTAATTCAGTACCAACTTTCCAAAAAGAAAAAGGTTTTTATTAAAGAAAAAGGCTAATATTTCAAGGCTTGCAATGCAATGCAAGCTGACATTCTTTGGGTCACTGTCGGATTTCTCGTGATTTTCATTTACTCCTTATAATTGATATTAATAGCCACCACCTAACGTACAAAAGTGACTTCGAATTTAAAAAAATTTAAATAAACAAACCCTCTCATTATCTTGGTGGGGAAATATGATTCCTCGTTGGCTACAATACACAAGACAGAATATAAATACAATTACACTTCTACGTGAAGTCAATATTATGTTTTCCTCTCACCCAAGCAACAAACAATTGAATGACCATAATACCCCGGCCAAGCACATCACATCACCATCTATATGATGCATCCAACAAAATTACAAGGGCAATGAGGTCAGGATAATAAGAATTTTCACTCCAACCCATAGGCGCATCTGAGAGCAATTCTTGTCTGAACCTAAAGATTTAGACGCATGATTTGATCACACACTCGTAAAAATGAATATCACATAATTATTTAAAAAAACATTCATCATTTAATTATTAAATCTTTTTTTTTTGTGAGTGTGACCAAAGCTTTGTTTGTGTCCATATAAGAATTATTCCACACCTCAGCTGAACCAAGTTTCATGTCAACTTGCCGCATTCAAACATTCAAAACATCTATGATCATTGGATCAAAATCAAATTCAAACTCAATAATTTTGTATTAAAAATAAAACAAAATCTACATTAAAATTTAAACCTATCCAACTAGTAAAGATGTTTGTGAATGCAGTAAATTGCCAAGAATAATTTCTAAATTAAGATGATGTTTGAGGCAAAGAAAATGTCGTCGTTACGGCGACACTGTTATGATCCTTGCAACTCAGTGCTTTAAGTATTTTCCACGACACCTTACCGGAGCTCCGATTCAAGTCCAAATTTCCACTTGTTTCCGAGGCCGGAAACATACTTTTCGATGGATTCCGGCGAACCTGCCGGTTTTTAATATCATTGAGTTCCATTTCCGGCGGATTCTTCATTTTCCCAAACATAAGAGAATACCAGCGCGGCTTCATTGCCTTCTTGGCCACACCTTCCAACGACGCAGCGCTCCTTACAGAAGAATTCCGATCAACTTCGGGCACCTTCGAGATAGGAAAACTTGAAGAATACTCTCTCAATTTACAATAATTAAGTGACCTGCTATTCCTCATCATGAGATGATTAGAACCACTGACACTGTTTGATCGAATCATCATCGACGAAACAGACTCTGATCGCCGTCGATTTGTACGTGATTTGTTCGATTCCACTTTGAGATTTTCGTTGCGTTGATCGTTAAATATCTCTTTAAACGGCATAAGTTTGCCGCAGAAAATGATGTCGTCCGCGGGACACATATCGGAGCTGCTGCTACTGCTGAAACCGTTGAAGAACTCGTTGGATTCTGGTAATGACGTTGGTCGTTGAATATTGTTTATGTTAAACAACTTGTCTTCTAAGCTTTCTGATGAATTTTCGTTAAGTGGAAGATCACAAAGTGAAAGTGCTTCTTCTTCTTCTTCTCCAACGGATTCTACTTCATCGTAGTTTGAGTCTTTCATTATATGAACATGTTCATCTTCCATAATGAGCAAAAGAAAAGCAAAGTAATGAAGAATAAGAAAGGAGACAGTTAAAATGGAGAAATTAATTTAATTGTTTTGAAGAGGGTGAAGAGACAATTGTTTTGTTGCGTTTATATATGTGTGTGATTTTTTCACTATATATATGATGTGATGTATATGAAATTGAGTGGAAGAAAAACAAAGAAGAGTGTAGGGGAATTATTAGTTTCTATGATACTATCATAGTTCTATTTTTGTTTGGAGTGTATATAAAGAAAATATTTTGATTTAGACATAATTTATTTTTTCATCTATAGGGACTTAATTTAGGATTATTTGTCGATAGTTTCTAGAAATAAAATGGAAAGAAATTAAGAAAGGAAGGGTGATTGAGAAAGGTATCTAGAAAGCACAAAACAGGGAAGGGTAAAGAGAGGGATAAGATTTTCTAATTCAATGTAAGAACAGTCCATGTTATATTTTGTTTACGTAATAATTCCAATGGGGCAGTTATACCCGTGGCTATGTTGTTTTGTTGTTTTAAGCATTGCTACGTAAGAAAAGTGGCCCACGTATACGTACTAGAAACCTTTTGTAATTACAAATACAACACTTGAGACAAAAAAATTATCCAGACTCTAATAATATGGCAGATTTGTTTTTGTTGTTATTCATTATGCTAACGAACAATTTGTAATCTTATATTGAAACCAAACCAAACCTAACACTTGCAACACACTAGTGGTGTAAATAAATTAAACGAACTTTCATCAACCATCTAAGAATTTGCGTCATAAACAAAATCAACCATCTAAGAATGTAAAGTTTGCCGACTTATTTAAGTTTCCAATTTTACCATTTTTAGTTTATTGTATTGATTAGGATTGCGGTTTCGATTTGGTTATCAAATTTTATTGAGGCAGCTTGTTATTTATTTTTATTTTTTTTAAGTACATGTCTCTTTTCATAAACTCTCATAGCAAAAATTAGAATGGAGAGATATGTAATCAAGGGAGTCACTCAATTAGCAATAAAGCACCCGTATTTAAATTTATAGCTTATTAGCTGCTGCCTGCTGGTATGATCAATTTGATTCTCTTGCTCACATATATTGAGGAAGAGCGCCGTTTTTTTTAATATATATAAATATTGAGAACCCTTTCTCCTCTCCAAAAAACAAGATTTTTCTTATTCAATTAACCTTTCTATTTTAAAGAAAAATGGGCATGGAAATTGGGTCAGGTGATAAGGAGATCTAACAAACGATTGTTTCAATCTGGATTTTAACTTGAATTATATTGAATGGTTTGTCGATAATCACATCTCATTAACTCAGTCATTGTGAACTTAGATCATTTGGTATGGATAATACATAATATATACAAGATCTGGGGTCAAACCCCGACCACCCCAACTCAAAATCGGGTTATATATTGTTAGATAAATTAGCTTATAATTTATAATTAATAATGGATAGATCATAACCAAGTAGAAATCAAAAAATTGAAGTGATTGATAAATTTAATTGTTGAACCCAAGATAAATATAAAATAATACAAAAGACACGTAAATTTCAGAAATTGGTAAATCATTGAATGGCAAAAAAATAAAAATACAAAAAATACTCTCGTTTCTAAATATAAGGCTTCTTTGAGTAATTAATCATGAAAATTGAAAAAATAATGATGATATTATTGTATTTGCTATATTACCTCCGTCTCTTTAAAAATATGGGAAAATGAGTTTTTTTTATTAGTTACAGTAATACAAAAACACGTGTGAATTTCTCAAATTGGTAAATCAATTAATGACGAAAAAAAATACAAAAAAGACTCTTCCTCTCAAACTTTAAGAATCTCTGTTACCAAATAAAAAAACAAACTTTAAGAATCTCTCGTGAATTTTTTCCATCCTTTTTTATTTAATTACATTAATTATTTTTCATCAACATACCCCATAATTTTGTGCAATCTATGACAAATATAATCATAAGACCATAAACTATTTTTCTCTCCTAAAGGATAAACTATTATTCCTTTTTTGTTGAATATTCATGTTGAATTTGTTGACAATTAGCATATTGATGATGTAATTAAATGGATGTTACTAAAACTTCATAAATGATAATTTAGAGACTTTGTTAATGTTACAAAAGATCTTGTATTTAGAGACAAAAAATGATACAAAGTATCTTATAATTATAAACGAAGGGAGTGCCATTCGATATTGTACTAAGTTTATAAAAAAATATATAGACAAAAATTAGAATTATTTTGGTAAAGAAATAATCAACATTTAAAAATTTGATAGATGTCTTATAATAGTGAGATAAGAAAAATTCTCAAGATTTTTTTTTTTAGGAAAATTCTCAAGAATTTATATTGTACTAATAATTAAAACTCAAGGTATATATATTTTTTAAAGATAAAACTCAATGTATATAAACCAACATTATAGGACTGTCCACAACAAGGTACTGAGTATGATAAGTGCTCTATAAACCAAGCATCTCTTCTATAACATATACAATACTAACGTTAAGGAAGGCCATAGCCATCATGAAAATGATGTGCCATTGTTTAGTAGCGTTAAAGATAAGTCGTCAAGAGCAACTATCTCCAATTTTCGGTTTTTCCTTTTGGTCCAGAATATTTACAACATCCTAAATTTTGCTTGTACTTCACTAAAAGCATACGCCGCCTTAGGGAAACCTCCATGAACTCAAAAACATTTCTTACAACAAATTCCAATGCAATCAAATGATTGAGCTCAAGTGGTTAATAAGTTCTCCCAAATGAAGAATAGTTTGGACGAATCCAGTTTAATTCGTGGATAAAGCAATTCTTAACCGGATTATACTTATTTCGCAGCCCAACTCTAACAACAAAAAAAACATATGTTAATATGTAGCACAAGTGTGATGAAGATATGCGGATACACAAGTTTTTATAAATGCATGAAAGAAACGTTAACAAATTTTTTTAATATAAGAATATACTTGTAAACAAAAATGATTTGAACATTCTTCTTTAATATATGACTATAATTGATGAGTGCCTTCAAGAAGATCGAGGACAGCAAAAGGGTTGAGCTAAGAAAATTCAAAAGGAGATGGAACGAAAGATTCTCACTTTGTCAAAAAATTTATTAAAAAAAGACCAAAGAAAAAAATATGTTATAATATTCTAATCACAAGATGCGTCCATAAGAGAAAACAATGGTTATATTACGAGGGCATAAAGTCAAAACCACCCAAAACAAAATAACGTCAAGAACTAAAGCTTGCACAGCAACTCAATGGATTAAGGCACTAGTGGTTCAAATCATAAGAAGAGTTAGAAATACCAGTTTTTAGCCACTTTGTTGGATTTAAAAGTTGTTGCTAAATGCTAAGTGGAATGAAGAAAAATTATTCCAAATGTTTGCTTGTTTCTAATTAGAAGTCTTAATGAAAGTGTGATAAAATTATTGAAACTTAATTTTATATCTTTTAGAGTTTAGTTGCCTCTATTTGTAATTGTTAAAATCAGGGCCGGCCCCAGGCATAGGCCGGGGGTGCGACGTCCTAGGGCCCTTGCCGGTAGGGGGCCCTCAATAAAAATTACGATAGGGGGTGTATGTAGAAATATTTTGTTTTTGGGGGGTGTGTAAAGGTTTACTGAAAGGCCCAAACATATTGAAAGGCTGTGCAGAAGCCTGTTAAAGTTTATAGCCCTTTTGTCTCAATTTACTGTATATACCCCCTTATATACATAGATTTCTATATACACCCTCCTAATAAATTTTTTAGTTTTTCTTAATAATATGCCCAAAAAATTATTAACAAATAAATTTTTGATGTTTTTTTGGCCCTTTGTTTCTAATAATGTGTCTCACTAATATTAATATATTGGTCATATTTATTATCCAAGAAATTGGAATTTTAACAAACCAAATTATATTTTACCTAAAAAAATAAGTCTGCTAGAGAAATTAATCTTAATGTTGTCTTTCAAAGGTTCCAAAATCTTAAATTATATCATTGTGCTAAATCATGTGAGACGAATTTAGGATCATGTGGGCCACTCATCTTTTTTTGTTTTTTGATTTCTTTTTTGGTAGTAAAAAGTGGGGAAAAAACGAAAAGAATGCCTGATAAAATCACAACAATGAGTTAAAAAAAGTTATGATTTATTGTGTAAGGAGCATTTTTCTCATATTATGCCTAAGGCTCGTAAAACTCTAGGAACGGCCCTGGTTAAAATTTAGTTATCTTTAAGGGCATATATGTTAATTTTAGTAATCCATATGGAGGGTACAGCCTCCCGATAGTGTGAAGAGTACTTTCACTGGAGATTGACTAGGAACATCCTTCCAACTAGAAGCATATTGGAGAGGAGAGGAATGGTATTTGACACATCTGCCCTATCTTTTTTGAGGATAGAGTGTCAAAACCACTATTCATGAAATTTAAAATGGCCAACCAAGAATAATTCACTTCCCCCTTGGCCCTCCATGTGCCTCAACATCTGAGTTTGAAGAGTTGAGTGTGAGAAAGGCTTAATAAAATGGATCATTTTGCCTCCCAATTTTTTAAATCACATTATGGTAAACTGGTAATAAACCAGTGCAACAAGGAGACATTTGAAGGTTTACTCCCCCCTTGGCCCTCCACGTGCTTCAACATCTTACCTCCCAACTTTTCAGCATTACATTGTGGAAAATATGGGAGGGGAGGAAGGAACCAATTGATCTTCCAAAATACTCAATTCAATCCCATCATTATCTCAGCTGCAGTTGCGGATTTCACAATAAAATTGAACTCTACACATTGTAACACCTTAGTTGGTGCTTAATGTTGGATTGGATCTTAACTACGAATCAAGATGGTCACTTCCTAGTGGAAACTGATCTGAATTGTGTTAAATGTATCCAAGGCCAAATTCACATAGCTACTATTGGTAATGTTATGCTAGGCCTAGATTGTTGTGAAAAAGTATTGTCTGAGCTGAGTAATTGTAACTCTGTAAGGCCATTAAAAGATGTAAAAATGTTGCTGCAAACCAACAGCTTCTGCTATATGTAAGGATATGTTTGGTGTTACTTGAATGAAGTATATTTGAAGTCTATCAAAGAGTAAATAATAAGAACATTAGTAACACCATCCGCACATACTTGATACAATAATGATTAATATTCCATGTCCAAGCATCCAAGATTATCCTCCAATTCAATGTCACAATAGCATTCAAATTAGGAACCACAGTGTTAGGTTCAATTAGTTATGGGTTAGACTAGTAAATCAAGATTCAATTAACAATTAGCTGTAACAGGTAATGGATTAGACCAAATCAACATTTGAAAGGTTCAATTAATCATGCGATAACACAGTGTTAGTTCCATGAAATTAATTACTGGATTGAAAATTCAAATCAACATCTAACAACTCTTAGCAAAGCAATTAACCATCGTTAATTGTAGAGCTCAAGTGCGGTTACAAAATATATATATATATATATATATATATCAACTTTGAAATTTTCAATACAAGAAACCCTAACCCCCGAATCCGTAAAGAGTCCTTCCCTGCCTCTTGAGAGCGTAAACAACATCCATCGCAGTAACAGTTTTACGGCGAGCATGTTCAGTGTAGGTGACAGCATCACGAATCACATTCTCAAGAAAGATCTTGAGAACACCACGAGTTTCTTCATAGATTAAACCACTGATGCGCTTCACACCACCACGTCTTGCAAGGCGACGAATTGCAGGCTTTGTAATTCCCTGAATGTTGTCGCGAAGAACCTTACGGTGTCGTTTTGCTCCTCCCTTTCCAAGACCCTTTCCTCCTTTTCCTCTTCCTGACATGGCTGTTAATTCTTGAGTTTCTCTCTGCGTTTTGAATTTGAACGAAAATGATTGTGTTTCAGCCTCTTATAAAATGGAGGTTATAAAGGATACGGTGACGTTATTCTCACCGTTGGATTGTTAACGATCCGCGTGAGTGGATAACTTCAAATATGGAACGTTGGATTTAAAGTGGTTGATTTTGATTGGTGGAAATATAAGTATTGCGGATCGTGGATTTTAAAATTTGGAGTTTGGGGTAGTCATTCATTTTTGTCTCGAACTGTGTCTGTGAGAAAACACAAAATTTTAAGCACAGGAAAAGGGGGAATTGTGTTTTGTGAAAAAATGTTCCAACCTCACCTTTTGGTGAATTTAATTTAATTACTTTGTGTAATGATATTTAAACAACTATTTTATTATTATTTTTGGGACAATTATGTTTTTTTTTGTTATTGGTCAAAAATAATAGAGAGATAGTAAAAAAAGAAAAGAGAGAATAAGAACATGACATGGGTATAAGAAATAAATTTGTCCGAAAATTTTACAAAAATAATTGTATAAGTATCATTTCTTATTTAATTTTTGGCCATGTTGGTTTTCAATTTCTCATTTATCACTTATTCTATAATTCTATCAAGTACTCCCATATTCGGTATTCCTTCCCTATACCCAAATTAGTGGGTCCTAATTATATAATTATCTAATAAATACTTATGCTAGGTAGTAAGCGCTATTATAAACAAAAATTAATATTTTAACTTCATTTAATAAATGATGTATGTGATCTTTAATATTGATCACATACTTAAATTTTACAAAAATATTAAATTTGACTTATAATAGTGTTCAGATAGTGTATTCTTTGACATTTTTCTCTGTTACCATATTAATAATCGCCTAACATTCCTGTTTTTTATTTTTTTTAAAAAAAATTATGATGCCTTTTTTCGCATATATTATTAATAAAAATTGATAATGTGGTAAATGTGTATAATCTATTTATAGTTTTATTTTGTTCCCATAAACTTAACTCAGTTGATAGGGATATTGTATTAAATATGCAGGGGTCGGAGTTTGAACTCCAGATTTACCACTTATTTGTCTTACAGGTGAAATTCTAATTAGATTAGTATACTACTCTAAGTTAGCATCAATTAGCTCTGCCATCCTCTCCCCCTCATCAGGTATGGTTAGTGGGATATGGTCTAACAAACAACCTTAGACCAACAAATGCAGCATATATGACATTTCTTCCAGTGTCATTGTCATCTCCCCAACCAAAATATGGAAGTTCGATGTCTCTGAGTTCCACCTCATATAAAATGTCGACAAGAGGCCAAGATTAATTAGGGCATAGTCCGTGGTAGAAAGGTCCGTCGGTCCACTAGATGTGATGACGAAAATGAACCACATTTCACTTGGAGTATTGAGACGAAAGATCTCCTTTGCGTTGATGGCGCATTTTGGCATGCCATGGAAAAAACACAGAAGATTAAATTAGAAGAAATAAAAAAATATGATTTGGAATAAAGTGGATGCATCATACATTTCATTTTTGTATCCATCTAGGCACATATCCCTCGTAAAGTGACAAGACTGACGTATCAAGGCATCGAGATACGACTTTATTGTTTGTTGTGGTGGTGCTTCCTCCTTATGTACCTCGGCTTGCTGCACATTAACTTGTGGTTTTGGTTGTGCCTGATGCTCATGCTCTGGCTGTGCAGTGGTCGAAAAACCTTTGATAAGTAATGAATTTGAGTAATTTAGATGACAAATGTCAAAGTTACGTGATTTCAACTTTTAAACATTTTTACTAATATATATTTATAGAAAATTGTAAAATTTAAATACACTTGCTTTCTTAAAAAAATAATTTAAATAAACTCACTAACATTTAAAAGACCCTTGTAAAAAAAATACATAAAGATAAAACATTTAAACAACGAGTAATTCTTGGTTGGTAACATGACTAACAAATAGGAATTGGTCACATCGAACCAAACCATGACACCTCAGAAACAACTAAGAGTCCGTTTGGTTCGAGAGTTTTGGAGGGGAGGGGCAGGGAGCAAATTTTTTTAAAATTTGATTGCATTGTCATAATTATCCTTAAATTAATTTCAAATCTCAATATTAACCTTGTAACAACTTTTATTATTATTTATTATTATTAGGTTATCTTATTCTTATAACAATTATTATTATTATTATTATTTTGTTATATTTTTTTTTGTACAACTTTTATTATTATATTATCTATAACTCTTATTTGTTACATCTAAAACCACTTCTACTACTATTTTGTTGATGTCAACGGTCTTATTATTATTATTATCTTATTTTAATTCAACTTATTATTGTTTGTTAAAATAAACAGTTTAGATGTGTGTTTGTCATTGGTTGGTCTCTGAAATTGTAAAATCAAATAAATTCTTTTATTTAATTAAGTTTAAGTTTAAGGGTAAAACAGTAAAATAATTTTAAAATCTCTCCCATTCCTCTTGCGAACCAAACACGTTTTTAATTAAAATATCTCCCTTCGCCTTCCCTACCCCACCTAATTCTCAAGAGAGAAAAAAAAACGAAAAAAAGAAAGAAAGACGTGAAGAAAAGAAGAGCGTGGACGGCGCGGCGGTGGAAGCAGAGAAGTAAGGTGAGAAACTGATTCGCAGTTCGTATAGGTTCTGTCTCTTCGCCGTCGTCACATAGAAGAACACTCTTTTGGAGTAGCCATCTTTGCCGGCGTGGTCGTCATCGTTGCCCTTCCCCCCTCCCCCTCAGTGCATCGCAGCCATTTTGTGGTGGTGGAGGTCACATTTCTCTTGCAACAGTGCGTTTGTTGGAAGTCGGAACTCAGAACGCGACGGAGGATGGTTTTATGCGAAGTTTGTTAGAGGAAAGGGAAAAAGAATAAACTACAGAGGGTGTATGATAGTAGTGTGTGGATAGATGAATCTAACGACGGTGATAAGTTTTGGTCCAACTTTGGCCTGTGGGTTGCAAACTAAACGGACCCCAATTAAAAAGGCAGTTTTCACTTTTCACACTCTCTCATCTCAGATCGGAATCAGAAACTCCGAGCATTCACAATCGCAGGTTCCATTTCCGTTCTCCAGTGTCGGCTCATAACAGCGCAACAATGGCCAATCCCTCCTCCGTCAGTGTCAGAAAACCAATCACACATGTCGTTTTTGACATGGACGGTCTCTTGCTAGGTAATTCATTTTCAAACTACTTTTTTTTTAATTTTTTTTTACGTGGATTATCAGTGAGACCCTTTTGGCTGTTTATTAGGAGTTTCATGTTATTATTATTGCAGACACGGAGAAGTTCTATACTCAAGTTCAGGAAATTATACTTGCTAGGTACAATAAAACTTTTGAATGGTCTCTCAAGGCAAAGATGATGGGAATGAAAGCAATTGAAGCTGCTAAGGTTTTTGTTGAAGAGACTGGAATCAGCGATTCTCTTTCTGCCGACCAATTTCTTGTAGAAAGAGAAGATATGCTGCGGAGTTTGTTTCCAACAAGTGAGCTCATGCCAGGTAAATGGAATTATGAAGCACCGTCATAAACGTCGAAAATTGCTGATATTTTACTTAGTTTTTATTACATGTGTCGGTGTCGGATGACATCTGAATTGATACATTCTTATATACTAGACCATCCACCCGTGCTGCCGCACGGGTCATATCGATTGGAACCAAAACATGCAAATATATTGAAATTAAAAGTGCTTGTGGTACAAAATGAAATGTTTATGATAAAATTACAATAAAAAAGACCTTAGGTCGGTAGATTGCGGAAAATCTCCTTGTAAACTACATTCGAAGTGCTATCCATGCTAGCACCATTCTCATCGGTCATTAAAATCTTCAAACCACTCCTGGAGGTCACTCTGGATATTGGAACATAAAGTTGACCACGAGAGAATACGGGTGGATGAAGGTACACATCTACTTGTTTGAGTGATTGTCCTTGACTCTTGTTGATTGTCATTGCAAAACATACAGATATAGGAAACTGCCTACGTTGGAATTTAAGCAGTATCCTTGTATCCGACGGTGTTAGTGACAACCTAGGTATATATACCTTATCACCAATGTTGCTACCTGTTATCACCTTTCCTTCAAGAATATATCTACCCATTTTTGTAATTATCAATCTTGTACCATTGCATAGGCCTGCTGATTGGTCTAAATTTCTCAATAACATCACAGGGACTCCAACTTTTAACTTGATTTTGTGATTGGGTAGTCCGGATGCAGTAATGGTGTTAAGAAATTCTGGTGTGAACATCATCCGGCATATTCACCATGGTCAATTTATTTATAAAATTAAAATATAAAATAGATAAAACTAAAATATAAAATTCATTTATTCTGATGTAGCTGCATCTTCCATGACAGAAAGATGTTACTGTGCGCTTCGAAACTCAACTGTAGGAAATCACTAAATAGGACTGACATGTGCAAATAGACCTTTGATCGCATATTTGATAGAGTTATAACCATCCAATTTTATAAAAAAATTAAAAAATATTGACCATCGATCCAATCACTTATATATCAGTATCTTTTACAATTGAATTTGATCAAACATATGACAGATTTACTATGTTTGTTTCTTAGCATACATATAGTTTTCTTTTTCTTATAGTGTTAACATGCATATTGGTTGTTCTCAAACAAATTGATACATTATCGAATATATGAATGTTAATATATATTAGAAAACACTTGAGTAATGAATAGAATAAAAAGAAATCAACATTTTTCATTGAGTTCAAACATATTGATCAGTACAAACATTGGGAGAATACTTTAATAAAATAGATGGTCTGATACTCGAAATAGAAACTTCTAAAACGAAATTGACAACATAGTCGACTCAAAACTATACTTTTCCTTAAGTCTAGTAACAAAATAGATAGTCTGGATACTCAAATATAAATAGCTAAACCAAAATTGACAACATTGTCGAATCAAAACTATACTTTTCCTTAAGTCTAGTAACAAAATAGATAGTCCCGATACTGGAAATAGAAATAGCTAAACCAAAATTCACAACACAGTCAACTCAAAAATACATTTCTTTAATTATAGTAACGCCTCACAGTAAAATAAAGTCTCATTTTTCCCAACAACGGGAGCACCGATCTTGATAGGAGAACCATCTATAGAATTTTGGTGCCTCAATCATCTACTTCCACTGGTTATATGGTCTTGATCCATAAATAACTATGCAATCCCAAACCTGTTGCAACAATCATCTACCAAGACTACTGCAGTAGTTCCCTTGTCCAAGATTGATCAACAAAATCCCTCATAAGCCAACATCTTCAAAAATAAATTAGAAAATGAGTATATGCATCTTATGCACTGAAATATTTATATATTTGTTTATAAATTAACTCACCAAAAATCCAAAGATAACAACATATGTGGTTTCTTCTCATTGTAAAATTGGAAATTAGTAAAATCATGGTGAAATGGAGTAGGAATAATAGGATACAAATAGACATGAGTAACAGTTTTTCAATGGAATAAGCCATGGCTGAGATGTGTCATTGAGGTTCCTGGAATAAAAATTCACACTTCAGAAAGACATATCAAGTTTTATCTTTGAACATATACTTGGTCGAAAACAACAGCTTGAGTCTTGAATGTATCAAAAGAAAACTAAGATTTTTCTGATGTCTATATGCAATAAATTCCGTGTTCACCGCATAAGAAAATCTCATTGTTAAAAAACAAATTCAGTTTAAGCTGCTATACTATAGTCAATAAAAAGTTATCAGAAAATTTGAAGTTCTACTTAAATATGATGGTGATGCACAAATTGATGATAAAACCAATAAGAAAGTAGAGGATCATCTTCAGAAGATACACTTTATACTCACCAATTGTCTTTGAGCATGCATTTCAATCATTAGCCAACAGGCCTTCGATCAAATATCAGTTTGACCTTTGAATCCAATGTCAAAGTATAAAATACTTCACGCCTAAGCTAATGAAACTACAAAAATGATATCAACCACTTTAACTCATACCAGGAAATGTTATCAAATTTCCATACCAGTAATTCTTCTTTCAAGGTTCTACCATAATCACTTTTTATTGCTTCCAGTTTTGAAACCTGTAGAAGATCACAAACACACAAAATTATACTTATGCAACTTATCACAACATGTATAGGTAGTTTAATACAAAAAATCAATGAGAGAGTAGAAGAGCAGCGAATGAGAGAGAAGATCGTTGATGAAGAGAAAAACCTTCCACGACGGTGCCGATTCACTGAGAACTCTAGCTTCTTCAAGCTCCTTTCCTATCAAATCGGTAAAATCAATCAAAACAACACCGGTGATACCAAAACCCTAATCGCGAAATCAAAATCAATCAAAACGTAACGAAACTGAAAACGCGTGCCGAGGGATCGAAGGTCTTGAAAATTTTGTTGCATAGAAGCATTCTCTTTCAATGAAGATAACACCCAAACCTAAGACACAGAGAGCTACGCGAGAAACAATGAGAGAGCGAGAGAGAGGGAGGGAGAATTTGAAGAAGAATGTCGGAAAATGAAGAAAAAAATAACGTGGGAGAAGAGAAGAGGCTTTTGGTTTTTTAGAGAAGAAACTGGAGTGAGAGAGAAGAGAAGAGGGACTGAAAATTGATGACTTTCTCTGATTAGAGAAAAATCGGCGTGAGAGGGGAGAGAGAGGAAAAGGCAAGGAAATAGCTTTGTTTGGTTCAGATGCCTTTGCATTGATAAGTGGGTAATGCATGCCTTGGAAAGAAGCGAGCACAATTCCAATAGGTGGATTATTTAAATTTCAAAATCTGCATTTAATTAGGCACATAAGCACACATTTCAAAATGGTACTTGATTTGAAATTCAAAAATCTCATTAAGTGATGTTAAGGCATTAGTTTCCCGCTCAAAACATAGGATTAGGGTTTTAGAAGTTTTGTTTACATTGTACTCTAGGATTAGATAATAAGGATGTTTTATTGACTATCAAGCATTGCTGATATTTTACTTAGTTTTTATTTTATTGATTTGTATAAATTGGCATAGATTGATAGATGATTGTTTGAAAGTACAGAAAAACATCATGCTATCTTCTATGCGCTCCGTGTCCGTGCTTAATTAAATGTGAATATGTGATTTCAATGTCTTTGAGACCCTGCAGAAGGCATACTGAAAAGCATGCCATGTGTGTTTTGTTATATGTAGAATACTTCATCTTACTTCCTGATTGATAATAATGATTTGTTCAAATTTGCATTTTTTGCCAATAGTTGTTCATTCTCATCTTTGCCTCCACATCTGATTTGTTAAAATTTACATATTCATGTCTCCAAGTCCTGGAAACCTCTTGTGTAAAAAATAGGGTAAGGTTCCGGATTCTGCGTATGTGGAAGCTTTAGTGCACCGGGATGCCCTTTTTATATTATTTTCACAACTCTGAAAGAATGAAACTTTATTCTAGCACCCTTTTTATTGTTTTTTTTTGGGGAGTAATTTTAAAGATTTCATGTTTTCCAAGAAGGGACATGATCAATTGGTTTCATATTTCTATTCATCCATGTTTTACATCAAATGGTTATGTAGCTATCTATTATATTTTCTTAAAAAGAGAGTCTGTATCTAGTCACACATTTTGTGTAGGAAACCTTCACAATAAATAGCAGAAATCTTTTTCGTTAATGACTTCTTTTTGTTCAGCCATTGATCACCCCCCCCCC
>Ga0228710_1004713_pt1 | contig 21471 bp, 17 predicted proteins | sample MedpolnodulmetaG_FD_177995 | JGI IMG/M metagenome (GOLD analysis project Ga0228710, IMG submission 177995) | Root nodule microbial communities from Medicago polymorpha collected in Santa Monica, California, United States - pink nodules | ecosystem: Host-associated > Plants > Roots > Nodule... | reverse complement strand
AATTTGATGATATTATGTGATAGTCTTAAGTGTTACACTTTGTGGGGTGTTACACTTAAAACAAGGTATGATAAAATTAGATTAAGTGTAGTCTTGTTAATCTGATGAATTGATGATACTATGGGGACTGAACTTTTGATGTCACTGTACAAACTGTTACTCACTACACTTTTGATGTTATAGTGTTAACTTCATTAGAAAAGTCATTTTCATGACTTCACCATAGAATTTTCCTTTAAAAAATGCATATGAGATAGTCTGTTTTGTTCAATGTTGGAAATGTTTTTTTCTGTCACATGATTTGACAAGTACCATTGATGATTTTAGCCTTATTTTACAGCCTTATTATGCTTATTTATTTGAATATTGAATGTAATGTGAGCCTTAATGTTTTAACTTCCATACCACTTATATTTGCGATGCATAATAATTGTGTTTAACACATGACCAACAATACAGAAAATTGAAACGTGTTTATCACCTTCAGTACCTAACTATGATTAAATTTATTTGTATTCAAGCGTAAGGCAAAACTACCAACATGTTTTTCAAGGGAGTAATCTTGGTTAATATATTGTTTTGGTTCAGATAATTTGGTACTTATGTAATTTCATTGTTTTTGTCGTAAGAAAACATTGCAAATACAATCAAAATTTCGTGAGTTATTGCAACTATTCATTCAAGCATATTTGATATAACTTGCCATGCATAATAATTGTGTTTATCTACATGGAATGACCAATTGTGTATGAATTTAAAATGTTTTTATTACTTTCAGTACCTAACTAATATTAAATTTTATTGTATTAAAGCGCAAGGTGAAGCTACCAGTATGTTTTTCAAGACTGTATGGAATGGAAGTTGCTCCATTTGTTATGATTCGTGATCCAAGTGAAAATGAGATTGAGGTTAAGATTGAGAAGAAAAATGGAAAAGTTTACTTTACCGATGGATGGGCTAAACTGAAGGATCTTTATAACTTTCTTGCTTGCTCTTGGATCACAGTCATTTATGTTAGATGCAACCTGTTTCTATTCCGTGGAGAAACCATGAAGTACGAGGAGTTTCTTTATCCTAAGTTTAGTCCTCCGAAAAGAATTATCTTGAAATGCATGACCTCGAACTCTGCAAGGAACACCAACATTCCTAATGCCCCTGCTACTAACTTTTTTCCAAGGAAATTTTACAACACCTATGACTAGGAACTGACCGCTGATGATGTTAACTCTGGTTAATCGGTGATATATTGTTAGAATTAGTCTAATTTTATTTTAATTCATTGTTGTCCATATCTAACTGTTGTTTCTTAACAAAAGCTAATGTGGCTTGGCTTCTGTAAGTCTGATTTGCCTGCTTAGTGGATATTCTAAAAATAATTGTGTGCGTTGTCAAGATTTACTTCACTATACAATGTCAAACATTATAAATATTATAGTTTAAAGAAACATTATAGAATATATTGATATGAATGTTTGTTATATGGATTTTGCTTTTCAATCTAGAATATAATTATTTCTGAAGCAAGAATATAAGTTAATTGTTTCAATATATTTTTAGCATTATTTGACTACTGAAAATAAAAGTGGTATAAAAATAATAATTAAGTGAAATAAACAACTTACATGTAATGTCGGTCACACTCTCAAATGAAAAATAAATGGAGTAGAAGAGAGGTAAAATAGTGAAATGAAAATAGAATAAAAGCAAAACTTTTTTAAATGGTAGAAGGTAAATCATGAAATTTGTAGAGCTGTTCGAATCGTTATTGATGTATAAGAAAAATTTGTAATTAAAAATATGCAGACGTTTTAATAGTTTACATATTATGAGGAAATACGAATATATTATTTGTATTATGCAATAAATCACAAATTATAATAATTATTTTAAAGGAATAATCTTTTTGTATGCCATAACTTTAATGAAAAAATTACACACATAACTAAATAGTACATCAAGACAAATGATTTTCTATTTATATGAGAATTTGTATGATTATAAAACTAAAAAAAATAAAACGTGGTTTATATCATGAGTATCTATTTTCTCACCACAATTTTTTTTCTTTCTATTTTCTTAATTTAATTCCTATTTTTTATTTTAATTTCTAATTTTTTATTAGAGCTATGGAGGGTTGGTAGTTATAGGATTATAACAATAAATGTTATTTTTTTAAAATTCAATAAATAGAATGAGAGTAAGGGAGGGAACAATTACCATAGAACTTGTAGGATGCCAATATAGTTGGGATGATTTGCTTTCTCCGGCACCTCTAGTTTTTTTTGTTTAAAAAATGAAACATTTGTAAAATCTCATCGTAATTAATGTAAAGATAGAAAAAAAATAATAAGAACAATAGAAAAGGGAGTTTCATAATTATGCAAAAGAGTATGATTATTAAAATCAAATCAAAAGAAATATGGAAAAATGAAAATGAAATCCTCAAGAGAAAAAAGATGGACTAAGATTGTACCAAACATTGCAAAATGAAAATAAAATTATGCTTCTCTTTATTTTTTTGGAAGATTATTAGAGAAAGTAATAACATGGGATAAGAATGAATAAAGAAGTTCTTGAACTTTCCCATCCAATATTGTGTGCATGCATCAAAAGAGAAATGTATTGAGAAAGGAGGAAAGTAAAACATGCAATCGTTATTACAATTGCATGTAGTTGGTGTGGTTAGAAGATTGGTTGATTATGAATTTACTCAGGTATACTGTGTATTTATGAGTGGTGTTTGTGGACATTTAGGTCATGAGAATGAGAATGGTGGGTTAGTGGGATAATATGAGTTTTTTTTTTTTAATTTAAATTTCTCTTTTTCAATTTAATGATTAAATAAATAATAGATTTAAAAGTTATTGTAACCTGTGCACCTAACCGCACGGAAACACCACCCTAAGACAATCCTGGACGTTCATCCGATTCTATCCTTCTTTCGCAACCTACGACGGTTTTCACAGAAACAGTTACAACAAACTCGTCTATATAAGCGTGGCACCACTGTGTCACACACACACACACACACACAAATATACTGACTTGAGTGTTAGAGTAGGTGTCTGTTTTACAAGTCCTGCCGTCCACCGCTGTTGAACAAGCTTCCACCACATCAGAGCTCATCCTCCACTGAACCGGTCCACTGTAGCACAAGCACCGCAACCGCGCCATCCTCAACTCTGTTCCCAGAGATATTCGAAATTAAATCTATTTTCTGAAAACACTCAGTCTCTAAACAATCACATCAACCAAAATTACTAAATATATATGAATCCCACCAACTTCTCAATATATTTCAATAAAACTATTGTTTTGATACAATTTATTAAGTGAAAATTGCAAAATGCAAAAATTGAAGGGATAGCTTCCACAACCATTATTCTTTTTCTACTCCAATGAGGATGAGTCCTAAATTATCTTATATCATACTAAATTCTTATATTGTGTCTAATTCATCTTTGCAACACCAAATTATAATGATAAGATTCTTATAAATTCATTCGAGCATTATCTTTATACAACGTGGGACCGGATATTTTTTTCAATAAAGTTATTTCCAAATGACTAACTCTAATGTTCCACAACTTTCCAAATTGAAAAGGCTAGTATTGTTGGCATATGCATGAAAGTGCATGTGCTTCTAGAAGCATACTCTGTGCAGTTTACGAAATTCTTGTTAGGATTGACATTTAGCAAGGATGATTTCATTGAAGATTAACACGTGAAACAAAGGTCAAACAACAATGCTTACCATAGATATAAACAGTCTTGTGGTTTGGTGACCATTTTAACCACTTGGTAATACTAGTCACATCTCATAAAAAGAATGTTATATTCATACGAATAGTAAAATATGAAGAGTAAAATTCATTTTCATAAAAAATATGAAGAGTAAAATATGAAAGTTCTCCAAGGTAATGCCAACATTTTACGTACTATATAATTTGTGTTATATCTTCAATTATTTTAATATACTTTAGTTAAGAAAACTGAACCTTCGAGCCAAATTTCTCACCAGTTAAATCAAAAGCTCTAGATATTAATTTTTGGTATACTATAATATATTTAATTCAATTATGACTATATGCACTTTTCCTTAAATTTGTGTAAGAGATGACGGTGGTGGTGTAGACAATAGACAAGTGTAAGCAAATTGATAAAAAAAATTATTAAAGAGAATATTGTTACAATAGGATCATGTTCTCATTAGACTAAGCGTGAATAGGTTTTTTGGTGGGTAGAAATGGGTGAAGGTGGTTGGACAGGATCATAGATTTTTTTTTAAATTAATTATAATATTGAAATACTAATATATAGTGTAACATATACTCAACCCCCTCGTGCACAAATTAATATAACTAGCTAGTCTTCCAAAAAACGTTCCACAAAATCATCATTTTGCACATAGTTGCATTATTGAAAATATACACAACTATAAAATATTTACTCTATATATATGCATGACTAAACCCATAACATATTGACATAGTCAAGGTAACAAATAAAATTTAGGGAAACTAATTACCCTTATATCTAGAATAAGTTTATATATTAGTAATTTAAAATGGATAATAAATCCAAATTGTCAAAGGGTTAGATATATGTATTAAACAAAAATATGAAGACTAATAATTTTTTATTAATGAAAAAGCTTGATGTAGAAGGGTGAGTTATAAAACCATAAAGTGGAGAAGCATTTATAAGAGCTCATTTTGGTGATGTAATTGATCTTACTTTGGAATATCATTCATTCATATATACCCTCTTCTCTTCACTATTAGGGTATATATATCATCAAAAGCTACATAGCTTCTTATTATTAATTAGGTTTATCTATATGGAGGAAAATCTACCTCCTGGTTTTAGGTTTCATCCAACAGATGAAGAACTCATCACACACTATCTTACAATGAAAATTTCTGATGCTTCCTTCACTTCCAAAGCTGTTGCAGTTGTTGATCTCAACAAGTCTGAACCTTGGGACCTTCCAGGTTAATTTTGTTCATATCTTTTTTTAGGTTACAATTTTGTTCATATCTCTCTTTCTTGAAAACTATCCCTTTTATTTTTTTGTTCTATATATTTTGTTTGATTATAGTTTTTCAAGGGATTTTAGTCTTCGACTAAATTTAATTTAGAAGGATGCAATTTTTTTTTTTAATTTAGAAGGATGCAATTTTTTGTTTGTTTGTGGAAATTATCATTAGGATTGTTGATGAATATATGTGTTTATATAAACTAATTCAAGATTTGAAGAAATTTAAAATAATAAACAATATTATTAATTACTTTTGTGGTTAATTAAGAGTTAACATCCTTTCTCTTAATTTGTTCATATGACTATTCAATTTTATATTTCACTAGCTTATATTTCTTAACCAATTAATAACTTATATATAAAGTTTAATTTTTCTTTGAGGAAATAAAATTTAAATTTTGTATATATTGATTTGAGAGCTGCAAATTGATTATTTTCATCTCTTTCAGTTTTATTATCCAAAGTAGTTGAAATCAACAAAGTCTTTGTTATTTTGTTCATATAGCTCTTAATTCATTATTATAAAGTAGCTTGACCCATTCTTACTTTGAAAATAACCTAAGTAAACCATATAACTAATTTTCAAAATATAACACGCACAAATTCAAAATATATTATGGTATTTCAACTCTTTAAAAAAACTTAATGGTTAGTTTGAAATTTGAATAGTAACAAAAGTTGACAAATTAATTGGTATAGCTACTAGCTAATTCCTTTGCTTATAAAAATAAAGTAACAAAGTTGACATTATATTGGTATAGCTACTAGCTACTTTTTTTATTTAGTGAACACAAAATCACTAAATAATTAATCGTGTTTGCGTGGTATATAATTTATACAGGTAAGGCTTCAATGGGGGAGAAGGAATGGTATTTCTTCAGTGTAAGAGATAGAAAATATCCAACTGGACTTCGAACCAATCGAGCTACTGAATCAGGGTATTGGAAAACCACTGGAAAAGATAAGGAAATATTTCGTAGTGGAGTTTTGGTAGGAATGAAGAAAACCCTAGTCTTTTATAAGGGTAGGGCTCCAAGGGGTGAGAAAAGTAATTGGGTCATGCATGAATATAGACTAGAAAACAAACACCATTTTCGAACTTCAAAGGTATGTGATGTATGCATTGCATTGCATGCATTCTTATGGTTTAATATTTTCTTAGTCACATAAAACTCATTTTAATTTTTAGAGTGACAAATGTTAATTAGTATAGTATTATTTTGTTGGTGGTGGATCATCAAACTAATCTCAACCTCTTTATCATCAATCTACTTTTTAACTCCTTTACCCAACCAAAAAGCCAACCTTAAAACTTCACATAAAAATCATATGATGACTAATAATCATTTAATTTTAGTAGTTCATAATTAATTTTTATTAGTTTTTTTTTTACAATCAAAAGTGATATTTGTCAAGATAAAAATAACAAAGAGTATTCTAAGTTCTAACTATTATCAAATTGAGAAAAAAGTTCCTTATGGTTCGTTAACATAAACAACTAATGATTTAATGACATTTTTTTACATTGATATCTACATCGATCAAAAATTCATTTAACATTAAATTCAGTGACCAATTTAACAATCTATTTGAAAATTCAATCACTAAATCAGACGCTAGAGGAACTAGAATATTTTGATTACTACGTTGGTCAACAAATATCGTTATTTTAAAAAATGCAAGATAATTGTTCATCTCAAGAGTCTCTTTACGTCTTGTTAATAAGAAAATATTTTTTTTTTTTTTTTTTTTATAACATTTTCATTGTTTTTGAAAATGCAAGACAATCGTTCATTTACTAGTCAATTTTCTCTTTGGTTACACGTCAAATAACAATTTTTTTTTGTTATAAAAAAAATGGAAAATGTTTTCACAAAATACTAGATTTCATAGTTGAGAATTAACATTTTGCAATTTTTGCAGGATGAATGGGTGGTTTGTAGGGTTTTCCAAAAGAGCATAGCAGCAAAAAAACCACAACAAACATCATTTTCCCAACCAGAATCTCCATGTGACACAACCTCAATAGTGAATGAATTTGGTGATGTTGAGCTTCCAAATCTAAATGGTATTACAAATTCATCATCTTCATATGGATTCACCAACATTATTCAAGGACAAACATTCAACACTCATGATGATCTCACTAATGTTAACACAAATATGAATTTGACAATGAATTGGCCATCTTCAAGTCATGTTCCATCTCTACCATGGCCTTCTAACTTGCTTAATCCAAATAATATTTCAGTAAATTCATTACTTCTAAAAGCATTACAACTTAGGAATTATCAACAACAAAGAGAAGTTGCAGCTACAAATATTCATTTTGCACCATACATGCCTCAACAAGGAGTAATATCTCATCACCACCTTGGAACTGATCCAAGTAATAATTCAAATGATCTAAGTGCTTCTTCTTCAAAAGTTTTAGAATGCATGCCACAGCATCAACATGAGCAACCATTCAATTTGGACTCCGTTTGGTGAAGTTGTTTAAAGCATGCATGAAGCTAATTAACATTGTGTTAACATCCTTGTGAATTATTATAATGCTATAAACCTTCACTTCCTATAGATAAAATGGTAAAACTATATTTGGATTTGTAGGGACTTTATTATATAATTGTCTTTTTTACTTTTAATTGAGCAAAATAAACTCAGTTAATAATGTTGTAAGCATTGCTCAATTGTTCTAGCTAGGGTTTCATGTTCTAGTATATTAATTAACTTTGGAAAACAAAATCAAATGAAGAAAAAATAATTTCTATGTACTATTAATTAGGCAATGTTTCATGGAATCCGTTGCATATGTATGTTGTCTCATCTCTGTGTTTGTGTTCTACTACATATATATGTGCAAATTTGCATGCATATATACCATATATTTTTTTTTATTTTATAAAAACTCGGTATCCGATCCAAGGACCGACTAATACAAAGGGACCAATCCCACTGCCCACTTGCGGGAGGCCCGTTTAAAGCCAGAGCGACCATATGATTATTAACCAAGATTATGATGACCAAATAGTGGCATTTAAATATTTGAAATAAAATGAATTGGATGCTTTAAAGTGAAGAAATGTACTTCAAGAACTTAATCTTTAACTAAAAATATTAATAAATAGGACCATGGTTTTAATTGCGGTTGTGGTCGTTGTGATTGAATTCATTGCGTTGTGAAATGATTTTACGTTGTTTACTCACCATATAAACATTTCAGCTTACAGTTTACAGTTGTTGGAGAGACATATCAAATGTTGCAATTTGAGTAATTGGCAGGGGTAAGCGATTTCTCAGCTGCTAAGAGTGATACGAATTTTGAGAGCAAGTATTTAAGGAGAGGGATTGTTCTAGTTGATAGCAGGGCACAAGGGTATAAAACATAGGCAGTATTGAGTGAATTTGGCGTCGGCGTCATGATGTATTATAACATATTTCGAGCCCATGATTTCTCCCGTCATGATTATATTATAACATATTTGTAAGGATATGTCATATGTTATTTAAATTTTGTCCGATTTTCGAACACATGATTTGATAAAAGCTATGTAACCTTTCATAGAAGGTGGGGTATTCCTCCCATTATGTTGTTGAGTCTGGACTTCTTATATTGTAAGGGCTATGGTATAGATCTTAAGAACACTATTATCACTTGTCATGTATTCACATTGTCCAAAGAAAGGATGTCAGAGTGTATGTAATATTTGACACTTGACAAATGACAACTGTGCCTATATGTTGCATCGTGCATCTGCCTGACACCGTATCTTTACTACTTCATAGCTAAAACATTTTGTATGGTTTAGTGGGATCTATTTTAGAGTTTTTTTTATAGGTGGTATGAACATTTAAAAAATGTAATTGACTTGTTTAAATAATTGAGAAGTATGAAATAATATAAAATATTGAGGAGGGTCATTTTATACCACTTATTAGGGATGACATGGATGTGATTGTTCTAAAGTTCTTTTTTTTGAAAAGCTTTCAAGGAACATGGTAAAGAGAGATTGATGTGGTTGTTATAGTGGCTAAATTGGTTTTTGTCTAAAGGTAAAACACAATATACATTTGATACAAAACTTTATTAATGCTAACTAGAAAAGGGCGTGCCTTGTTAAAACCTCCTTGGACCAAAAACTTTTTGGAAAAAAATGCGTAAATAGGAAAAAGAGTACACCATTTTATTACAAAATAAAATTAATTGAAATAAAATTTGAGGTGTGGCCCATTCCATGATCTCAAATAAATGTTTTCAGTGAGATCTTCAAGTTGATATGCGCCTCTGCCCAATCTAAAGTTGATGCTATATGGTCCTTCTCACTAGCTGGCTTGCCTCATCAGTCTTTCATAAGACCAAGTCCTTCTTCCTAAAACTTCAAGGTTTGACCGTTCTGATGAATCTCTTTGCAACCTTGAGTTTGACACCATACTCAATCATATGCAGTGGTTTTTAGAATTGTGGTTGGGCCTAACACAACTCCATAAAATTGACCTATAAGGTGAGGATTGTCCCCACTTATAAACACATGTTCATGCCATATTTTGTTCGATGTAGAACTTTTTAACACACCTCATCACGACTAGCACTATTGATCTTGGTTCGTGGACATAAATGATGGGTGGTCCGATAGCAGAAACTTGATAGCAGGTGACCCAATGGATCTCGGAGAAACTCTGATATCATCTTAGAAATCGCGGTTAAGCCTAACACAATCCTACGAAATCGACCTGTGAAGTGAGAATTACCCCCACTTATAAACACATGTTCGGACTATATTTTGTCTGATGTAGAACTCTTTAACATCAGTTCTCTAACTTCATCAAGTAAGTAGAAATCAGTTCTTCTACTTTGGTCCGAGGTTATGGAAATCTGGTCCAAAACAAATAAAATATATAATCTCCCACTTACTGAGAAAATTATATTTCCCTCACAAAATGACTAGTGTTGGCTTTTTTTTAAAGAAAACAAAAGGCCGCAATACCTTTCAAAATTAAACTAAAAAGAAGAGAAATTATAAGTATCGGGGGACTAGACCAAAATCCAAAGTAAACAACCAAAGATATTAATAATATTTGTCTCCTTATAAACATTACCAGAAAAATTCAATGAAATAAAACTTAGGGGAAGGAAAAAAATCAAAGCAAACAATTTTTTCTTTTGAGTGGTGCTAAGTTAATTCTCATTTCTAATTACATACTAAATATGTGAATTTTAAATACCATTGCAACTAATTCACATAAGAATACAAATTGGTTATACTTGCATTTAGTTCTTGTTGGGAGAGTCCATCATTTTAGGATAGTATAGATGGAGGGCAAGGTCAAATTCTAGACATTTTGTTTTAAAAGGGTGAAAGTAGATATCCCTATCATAAATGTATATGGTGAGAAAACATTAACTTCCATCTACTTCTAATTTAATTTTGAAACCAAACTCATGTGATATTAATATATATATTTCTCTAACTACCCATTAGTACCATGCCACTTCACTCTCTCCAATTTCTACCATTCCACTTTCCACTCTACCACTGGTTAGGGATACTCACTTCCTTCCTAGCTTTCATTCATCAACTTGTTGCACATTGCTCATATATCTATATAATAAATAAACAAATAACTATATTCTTTATGATTTTGAGTATTATTAATATACCATTACTTTTTATTATCAAAAAATAAATACCATAATTTTTTCACATATATATAATATGCTAGGATTGTCATTTTGTAGAGAGAAATATTAAAAAGGAGCAATGTTGATAGAAATGGGAGAAATAGAAGGAATGAGTGAGGAGTTACAAAACATTTATTTGTCCAACATGGATGAGGCACCTGCAAGAAGACTTGCTCGTGAGGCTTTCAAGGATATTCAACTTGCCATTGATCATTGCTTATTTCAGGTGATCTATTTTTTAATCTGTTTTAACACCAAGGAAATACTAATATGTACTATTATTGAGAAAGTGTGACATTTAATATTTAAAGAAGTTACATTTTTTTTTAAAGTGATGTGGAAAATTTAATTTTGATGCATCTTTAGTGTAAAATTTGACTAAGTAGAAAATATTTATACTAACAATGTAGTATAATAAAAGTTTATAGAATACACAAGTTGGAATAGATTTTCAAGTTTTTCAGAAACTAATAGTAGTATAATAAAAGTTTCTAGAAACTTGTAATCTTGTTTTATTTTTACTTATTTGTTGTATGTTGTGTTTATTTCCCTTTTTGGCATGTGGAAATTTTTCAAGGGAAAAGGCATTAATGATACATAAGTTTTTTCTTTAGGTGAAAAACTATCTCAAAAGTTCAATGAATCTATTTATTTATCCAAACTTCAAATTGGTTAAATTGAATTTTAATTTCATAACATAGAAAGAAAACTATATATTTTTACAATTTTGGATTGAAACTTTTCCATTGCTTGGACTTTTCTTGCTCATATTTTTATATCATATAATAAAATAAAATGTCCAAACAGAGAGGATTTATTGCAGCTCATTTATATGTTTTTTGATTTTTTTTTTCAGTTACCGGCTAGTGGAGTGAAGATGGAAGAGGTAGAGAACTCTTAAAAGTTCTTCATTTAATCTCTAACTTAAGTATGTAATGAGTCATAGAGAAGGGGCAATATAGAAAATAGGAATGTGGACCCTTATTTATAAATAAGAGAAGGCCAAAGAAATAAGACCAAAGAATATGTTTGATTTTCTTTAGGGTCCACATTATTATTTTTTATATTGTCCCTTTCAGCTCTTTGACTCATTACAAAGTACTAATTAATTAATTAATTAGTGAATAATTTCAAATATTTTTGTACAGGTATATGAGGTGAACTCAAGAGGATTAAAAGTATTCTCTAAAAGTTGGATACCAGAAAAATCTCCTATGAAGGGAATTGTTTGTTATTGTCATGGTTATGCAGACACTTGCACATTTTACTTTGAAGGTATGAAAAGAAAATATCTATAATAATAAATAAGAATTTAATTTATTTATTTATGTAGAGAAGAGATTGATAATTTGAATGTTGTTTTATCAGGAGTTGCAAGGAAGTTAGCATCATCTGGATTTGGAGTATTTGCATTGGATTACCCTGGATTTGGCCTTTCTGATGGTCTTCATGGTTATATTCCTAGCTTTGAAAATCTAGTCAATGATGTCATTGAACATTTCTCAAAAATAAAGAGTAAGATTAATTTTCCTTTTACAATAGCTATGTTTCCTTTATCTCATTCATTATGGTGTCATCTTGTTCTGCTTTTTGTTAAAATGTTTTGGGTATTGTGAAAAACAATAATCTTTGTATATTTTAAGGACTTAAAATGCATAAAAAATTACATATACTAGAATTAATGTTTGACCACTTTGAATAGGAGTGAAAACATATACTTAACTCATTATTTAAAAAGTTTTCTAAAGATTGAACTTGTAAAACTTTATATTATAATTCAATCGATTCAATTATAAATGATTTGGATGATAAAAAAGTATTCAAAAAATAAATAAAAATGACAAAAGTAAGAACGAGTTAAACCATCCAGGATATAACCGGTTCAATTTTAGTTTAATCTGATTCAACCAAACTAAAGCATAATCGAAATCAAACCAACTAGTGAATTGATCAATTAATCGCAAAATCGGCCAATTTCGGTTGCATTTTTAAAACATTGATATAACCCTTTTTCTTTTCTTTTTTCAAATGTTTGCATGCATTAAATTTTCTACTTAAACCAACCCTTATACTAATTTCTCATTTTCATGATTTGCAATTTTTTGCTATTAATTCTAGTAAATTTGAATGACAGAACAAGTGGAGTATCAAAATTTACCAAGCTTCTTGTTAGGTGAGTCAATGGGAGGAGCAATTGCTTTGAACATTCACTTCAAACAACCTACTTCATGGGATGGTGCTGCTCTTATTGCACCTTTGTGCAAGGTATCTCATTCAATTTAAAATATAGTTAACAACATAAAAATTTAAATGCAATTTTAGTCCAATTTTTTTCTTATTCATGCTTTTGGTCTCTCCATTTCTAAATCCAAAAATATAGTCCTCTAATTTTTAAAATCTCAAAAAATACTTCACCTCTAAGTTTTAATACCTCAATAATATGGAAAATAAAATAAAATGATTTAATCTATATATATATTCCATTGTATTGAACAGTTTGCAGAGGATATGATTCCACATTGGTTGGTGAAGCAAATACTAATTGGGGTAGCTAAGGTTCTTCCCAAAACTAAGTTAGTTCCACAAAAGGAAGAAGTGAAAGAGAATATATATAGAGATGCAAGAAAGAGAGAACTGGTGAGTGTTAGTTGATTCTAATAAAGATATTAGTACCACATGCATGCTTGAATTGTAGATTGAAGTATATAAAATACATAAAAATAATATGTTTATCTTATTCTAATTTTGATTTTTGTTCTAGGCTCCCTATAATGTGTTACTTTACAAGGATAAACCAAGACTAGGAACTGCATTGGAGTTGCTTAAAGCTACACAAGAGCTAGAACAAAGATTGGAAGAAGTAAACTTTTCCTTCTTAGTTACTCTCTTTTTAGTACAATTTAATCACTTTATGAAGATCAACTTCACATATATATGATATTCTGAATAAGAATTTAGGGAGAGCTAAACAAAATAGCAATCTAGTATCTTTAACCAAAGAACATTATTCAATTTAGTCCCTTAATGAAAATATTTCTTTAGTAAACATCCATCAAAATAAATGAGAAAAATTTATATATTGACTTGAATAGTCTCTTGCTACATCAAGTATAAAACAATTAAAATTGTGGTGGGAAATTTGAAAAAATGACTAAATTGGCCAACATTGTTCGATTTAATGGACTCACTTGCTATTTTGTAAATATAAGAGACTAAATTTACTAACTCTTACAATGTTAAGGACTAAAATGTTGATTTACTCGTGTGTGGAATTTATTGGCAGTAGGGATCAAACTCTAAACCTTTATCTTAAGGTCATTATTTTTCCCACTCTATGAGTTTCTCGCGCGTCCTATTCGGATTCTAAAATCTGAAATGTTTCAACGTGTTTTTGGAGGTTTTTATGGGGTGTTTATGCCGTTCTGATTCTATAATCCAAATTGTATTGAGCACGCGAGAAACTCATAGGATAGAAAAAGAAGCCGTCTTATCTTAATACTTTGTATACTAATCAATTGTTATCCTTTGAAAACATTGAAGTGACTATTAATGATTTGTTAGGTTTCTCTGCCATTATTGGTCATGCATGGAGAGGCTGATATAATAACCGACCCATCAGCTAGCAAGGCATTGTACCAAAAAGCTAAAGTCAAAGACAAGAAACTCTGTCTCTATAAAGATGCTTTCCATACTCTACTAGAAGGGGAGCCTGATGAAACTATATTTCATGTGCTTGATGATATTATATCTTGGCTTGATGAGCATAGCAGCACAAAAATTAAAGTTTAAGCATTTTGTTAATTTGTAATATTTGTTTCTTTGCTACAAAACTAGTCATTAGCTTAAATACTTTAGTGTTTGTATGTATTCATGTTCTATCTCATGAGAACTAGTCAAATTTCTACTTTAATGTTTAATGCTTGAAAACAACCGACATGTATTTGGTTGGATGTATCTACCTATTGCAAATAATATTGCTCTTAAGTCTTTAGTGTCGACAACTTGAATGAGATATGACTTAAAAATGTGTGTATAAGTAAAATATATTTCTCATCTTATAAGTCGAATGTGTATCATTTATTAAAATGATTTGTAGGATGGAGAAAGTATAAAATAACACAAAATTGTGTATGGATTTTGTCTTAATTTTTTTGTATCAATGTAGTCGTTTATCTTTTTTTTCATGTCAAGTTAGATTTTAAAATTGTGTTGATTCAAATCTCATTTATCTATGTATTCAAGAAATAGATTTCATATCATAAATGTGTGACACATTTACAAATTTTGACAGTTCAATATAAATCAATTATCAAAATCATCTAAAATGTCATAATTGCACGTCACAAGGACGAGGCTAAAAGAGAGACTATGGTCAGGGGCGGTTTTAAGGCTTGGCTAGTCTGGGCAGTTGTCCGGACTTTGGCCCAAATTTTTTGCAATTTCTTATGTAAATCCCTCTGAATTTCTTATATAAACCCCTATAAATTGGACAAGTTCGTTAGATTTTTTGATTATTTGCTTGCAATTTCTTATGTAAACCCCTGTAAATATTTTGTAATTTTTTTTTGTCAAAACTTTATAATAATTCTGGCTCCGTCAGTGACCATGGTCCCCCAATTTGTCTCCCTAAACTTAATTCATAGCTTTGTTTGTTGACTTAAACCCTTTTACTATGTACAATCATATATAACCGTATGAAACTTACTAGTCCTTCTTTCTAGACCCGTGTAACATGTTGCACCATGTGTTACTAATAGCATAGTTAATTTTAGAAGAGAAGATTTCTGACTAATTTGTTCATGGTCATTTATGCCATATCTGACATGGACATGGTGCTGTGTCAGATTGATCAGTATTCACTATTCAGTGTGGCTGATTTGATCTCATGTACAGTACATGTACTTTTTTTTGACAGGATCATGTACATAAATGCATTTTTCTACGTGGTCATTTCAAAGTCCATGCATAATTTATAACTTTATATGGATTTATCTATGCCAATTAAAGATATATATTTATATGAATTTATTTATTTATTTCATGACAATGACATAACCTTTTACAATAACATTTATATTTTTACAAAGCTATAAACTACTTTCAACTTATATATATAAGATCTTAAGAGTAAAATAATTATGCCCTTGAAACATCTCCATATGTAAGTAAATTTTATAGAATGATGAACTTGTTTTGTTTCACGGAAGAAGCTTAGCGTGGCAAAATAAGTAGAGATGTCAAAAAAGCTCTCGTACCGATCCGAACCAACCTAAATTGATAGGTTTTCCGCGCTTTGACTGGGTTTCAGTATATGTTTGAATTTTCTTCGATTTCAAAACACGGGTTTCAGACGGATAATGGATATATAAGTACACCCTGAACTCATACACAAACTCATCTCAAATGTAGAAAATCAATTTATTATCACTTTTATATAAATAGAAATTCAAACTCTAAATCATTTCACTCACACAATCAAAATTTCAATCTAGCAGACCGACACACACTTCTTTTATTCTCTCTTTTCTCCTTCCACATCTCAGAACCTCGATCTCTCTTCTCCATCACCATAGTCATCGATCACCATAGAGTTCAATTTTTACTATTGGAGCAAAATATATGTGAATTGCATAAGTAGAACATGGCGTAGAGCGCGATTGTTAGTAGTTTATGAAACCTAAAGTAGATATACTCAAAACTTCAATCCATAATAAATGTAGGGGTATATCCCTTTTGGTATGCTTCATATACAATGCTCCTTGACCACTGGTCTTGTCGGTTTTCATAGAGTTCTCTTTGTTGAAAGTTTGTTCTTCAACCTTGGTGAACTAGGTTTGATCCTGACATTGTATACTTGACCACTAGTCTTGCACAGGGTAACTGTTTTAATTCCCAGAATACCAAGTTCAGCATGTACTCAGAAAAACATATAATGCTATTTCATGCAAATCATAATTACCTTTTCTATATATAAAATCAAATTTCACTTGCACTAAATACTTTTTCACATTCAAGCAAATATTGACAAAAGGAGAAGTGCACAAGCTGTGTAACATTATCTCATGACATCATGGTACATTTAGTGTTTACTGCACAACATTCAACACAACAAAAATAATGATACATATGGAAGGCATAACATCACAATAGTAAGGCCATGTTTGGATAAACAACTTAATAAAACACTTATAGAATAAGCGTTGACCATATACATGCTTATGTATAAGTTATTTCTATACCAAAATAAAATAAAGACTAATTGTTTTCATATAAGCTATCATGGGGAGCTTATGGAAATAAGCTGAAAACAAGTTAAGGACATGTCATAAGTTGTTTCCATAACTTCTCGCAAACGGCCAAACAGTATATGTGTTTATGTCAGTAGATAAACATAAATAAGTCAATCCAAACAAGTATTAAGTACAAGAGTGCAACATCCTTTACCATTCTGAACTATCTAAATGAGTACAACCTATTACAATGTAAAGAAAACTTTACAATAATCATGTCAACAACAATGAGGTCAGTATACAACATAGTGTTTATCCATCATGCTACTCAAAATTCAGCTAGCATCCTATAAGATACTATATCAAAAAACAGTGAAAGATTAAGTGTCATTCAAATGAAAAACCAAGGTCAATAAGGTAATTTATTTGATGATGAATTTTCGCTGACATACGCACAGTTTTGTAGAATTCCGAATAAATCAAACTCCATATTTTCTTCACCTCTAAGAATGTACAAATTTAATTTAAGAACCATTGTAAGTCTGCCTTTTGATTATCCTAAAGCATCGTAATCGCAGAACCGAGGAGATATTTATTTATCCCTTAACTGTTGCAACCTTTTGAAAACTTATGAGCTATGTGATCAAAATCAAATAGCAAAGTTGATACCAATCTACCTGCAGGTAATGGCAGCGGACATCATGAAACTTCAAGGAAAATATGTCAACTAGCCTTCAAGGATGCTCATCGACGTCGAGTTCCGAAAACTCAGAGTCCTCCTCATCATCCCAATTGGTGTCTTCCTCATCATCAAAACCATCAGAGTCTTCGTCATCCTCACTCTGAAATAACAACTCGACAAATTAATTATCATTGTAATGAAAAACTATTTTGCTTATATTTTTCTTTATATCAACTTTTTCTCCTCCTTACCCCCTTTCAGCTAATAAGTAAATGTCATATGCCACATAAGTCATTTTTATACGGGTAAGTCACACTTCAATACCCTAAGAGATGTTTAAATTACATCGACTTCCCCTCTAATTTTAAAAATTATACCTCCCTCTCATGTGAGACAAAATGAGATGCTTATAATAGATCTATCATGAAGGTTTGGAGTTATTACTGTCTCTGACACTATTTTCTCCTACTAATTCTTTTCAAAATATGATTGACCTTAAAGAAATGAATTTATCGATTACTATTTCGTTGAAAAATATTAATAGTAATAGACTGCAAAAGATTATGGATTTGTGTCAAAGGAAGAAAAAAACTGTCTCCAACTTCTTCCATACACATTTTGTTGCTAGAGAAAATAACAACGGTGATCTCCCCGTGACTTGCACTAGTTTCAGTACAAATGAACCTCCTAGTGGAAGTAAGCTCCTATAAACAAGCCTCTTAGGGGCATTTGTTCCTTCCCCTTTCTCTACAACTTCTAGTGTTGCCCGCATTTAATTTTGAACACCATGATATTGATTTTGAAACAAAAGATGAATTGAAATTTTAAATACCCTTATTAATAGAACAGCAACTCCAGTTCATGAGAATAAAGATACGAAAAACACAAACAATGAACACATGATGTTTGGTTATGAAGTTCGGCCAATTGTGTCTATCTCTCCAACTACAAAGTGGTTGCAGTTCCTTTCTATTATTTCAAGGTTAGGGCTTACAATATACAACTTGTATTTAAATACTACGGCCAAGTAAACTATAAGTAATACCAAAACTTATTGATCCACTTTAAAACATGGATTCAAAATTCGCTTCCAACAATGTCAAATATCAGAGAGAAAGAGGATATAAAGCTAATTTACATTAAATTGGTCTAAAGTGAAATACATTCATCTATGTAGGATGGGAAGCCATTTTTTAACTAAGCGGAGAGGATGGTGAAATTTGCATTTCCCAAGTGACGGGAATGCAATTTATGCTTTCTATAAATATTCCAAAACTTGCCACCCAAGATTTCTTTAGAAATTGGGTTGGGTCTAGCTCAACCTTTACAAAACTGGCCAGTAAGATGAGAGATGTCTACGATCTATAAACGCTTGATCGGGTTATATCTCATCCAATGTAAGATTCTCAACAGTTTATGACAGCTTCTATGAGAAACTGAACTATTATTACGAGGAAATTATTAAATTGGCAGAAAGGATAGCCTTCCCCTAATAAAGCAGTCAAAAATAAGGAGAGAAGAGGGGAATCTCACCTGCGCGAATTCTGAGTTGTGATCCAGTTGGTTTTCATACCCTTCCTTCATGCTCAACTCATCTTCCGAAAGACCCTAAATAGTTTTAAGAGAATAAATTTGATAAGCTGATATAATAGTGATCTTAGAGAAAACATAATGTTGACCAGTTAATAGGTCAAGTGTAGGTAGTATCTTCATGATGATATGAGCAGTGTGAAATTCTAGAAAGATATAAATGTCAAAAACGGGACTAAGTAGATAAGAGAGTTAAGGATATAAGATAATCGAATACGAATCATTCAAAGCAAATTTGATGCCACTTGATGATTTCATATGTTGAAGTTGGTACTTACAAGTTCTTGTTTCATTTGTTCTATTGTTGTTTGCAATTCTGTAATATGGTTACTCAGAGCCTGCACGGTTCAAGCAAGATCAAATGTTACGTCACAGAAATATAAGAGATAAATGGATTAGTAATTTGTCACATAGAAAATAGGAACCTCATGGCGTAGCATGGCTACAGAACGCTTCAATGCCTTTGCCTTTGTTAGAAGGTTTCTAGGCCTTAGAGTGAGTGGCCGCTTGTAATTTTTTCCACGATAGTAAATAATAGCAAATTCTTTTGAAACTTTCTCTATTGCCACGAGTATTCCACCACTCTCATATTCCAGTAACCTAGCTGTGTCTTCGACAAAAGCACGATTCTTTTGTTTTGTTACTAATTTAACAAGTTCTCGGTGTTTCCAATGCAAATGCATGTTCTCAATGACACCATCGAAAACACCACGTATACCTGAAGATTATATCATAAAATATGTCAATATTGCATTGTTAGATTAAAGAAACTTTTTAATGGTTGAAAATTACTCACCAAGTTGTAAGTATGCCTTCATTCTTAAACCAATCTGGCGGAACACCACTCGTTCTTCATCTGTGATTGTTTCCTGGTCATAGTCTGGACCAACTGGAACCATGGATGATTCTATTTTGGCTAACAGCTTTTCTGCTCTATGCAATTTGTTCGCGGCCTATTCACACATAAATAGGAAATTGAAGGAAGAAATAGGGGACCATATATTCCATAATCAATAAAAGTAACTTATTATATTTCTATGTTTGGTACCGATTTCTATCACATTCATATATGCATATATTGTAGAAAAGAATTACAGTCAGCTGCAAGCAGACAAACATACAAAATACGTCAGGAAGGACAAAAAACATACAGCGTCTGTAGTGGCGCTATAACACTATAGCATCAAGAATTCGAATCTAGGGACTACTCTGATAACAATGCTTATATCCAGTAATACAAAATGCTGTCGAACAGTGGCTATAGCGGTGCTATAGCACTATAGCATAGCATAATTAGAACAAATCACTATTGTTCTACACTACACTATTTCATACATAGTTCTGTTAAATAGCCGCAAAAGCATTGCAATTTAGCGTATCAGAATCTAAACAAACCGCTATTTTTTGCGATACGCAATTGACAACATTGGTAATGCACTATAAGTCAAGTCTTACTTTCTTTAAAAAAAATAAATAGGTAATGTGCCAATTGCCAAGCATATCTTCATAAAACATGTAGATACTTACAAGAGAGATTTTGTGTTCAATTTGTTTGACAAGCTTAACATTCTTGGCTTTGGTAGCTTCTTTTATCATCCTCTCGTGTTCTTCAGAAGATACGTCTCTTCCCCAACGAGCTTGGGCCTCATAGAACTCAGCTAAAGATCCAGCCGGTGCGGTTGCTTCACCTTGTACAGATGGAGTTGCAACAACAGCTTTGCACCGCACCTTCTCTTCAACATCTTGTACTTGTTTTGTCAATTCCTGTCTTTCGGCCAAAACTGCAGCCACACCTGTTGGAACAAAGTCCTTCCCACGATATATAACAATGTAAAATCTATTCCTTAGCAGCAAGGTACCTCCTGTTAATGTCTGCACCATAACAGAAAAGAGAAATCATGTTTATTTCCTTGTTCATCGTTCTAGGCTTCTAGTCTTAACCATAACTTAGCAACAAAAGAATATGACTATTAAAATAAAAAAAGCTTTAGCAAATCATTTTCAAATTACAAAAACATACACTAAGCTCGTCGGCCATTAGTTTATTGTTTGTGTTCTGGATACCGGGTTTAACAGCAATCTTTGCGATTAAACTCTTCTCCCAAAGCTTAAGAATAGCACATGCTAGGCCTTGGTGATTTCTATTTCTCCCTTCATAAAGTACATGAAAAAAGTTATTAAGTAAAAAATGAAGAAAAAAAAAAGGGTTAATAGGTCTTTACCCCCTGTAATATATGTTATTTTTGGG
>Ga0228710_1004712_pt1 | contig 21473 bp, 17 predicted proteins | sample MedpolnodulmetaG_FD_177995 | JGI IMG/M metagenome (GOLD analysis project Ga0228710, IMG submission 177995) | Root nodule microbial communities from Medicago polymorpha collected in Santa Monica, California, United States - pink nodules | ecosystem: Host-associated > Plants > Roots > Nodule... | reverse complement strand
GGGTTTGGGGTCCAGCCAGGGTGGCAGAAAATGGACTGCGGTGAAGTCTAGGAAGAGGAAAGTGACGGAACCGGAGCATCGAGGAAGAGATAGGTCAAGGGACGACGACGGACACGGCAGAGCTGCGAGAGGTCAAGCAAGGCAATAGGTTTTCAACAGGGATTCTGAGGGACATTATCGAGACAGGCAAGTAGATGGAGGTAGGGTTAACGGAAGGTTCTCCAATAATGTAAGAGGACGTATCGCGTCAGCTGAATGGCATGGGAATGATGCTGCTATATCAGAAGGGAATCAAGGTTGTAAAGCTTCCTTCTATGTTACAAATTTTCCGGACAACATGCCATTGTTTCGGTTAAGGCAAGCTTTTGAGGTATGCGGTATTCTCACGGATGTTTATATCGCAAGGCACAGAAACGTTCGCGGTCAGGAATTTGGATTTGTAAGGTATGTTAACGTTAAAAACACAGTTAAACTTTGACATGCCTTGAATAACGTTTGGATTGCGGATTGTCGGGTTTTGGCAAGGGAGGCTCGTTTTGATAGATTCACACATAATGATGTGGTTACTACTACTGTAAAATCTGGTGTATCGAAGGAAGGTGGGGTGGTTAGAATAAGGGTGTCTAAGATGGGTGAGGGAGAAAAAATTGCGAGGTTGGGAATTCTGATGGAGGGGAAGAAGGGTGAGGGAGTTAACAAAGTTACTGTTGGGAGTGTGGTTGTGTCTGTTGGCCGCGAGCAGAAGATCAGGAGGGTGGCAGTGAGGGAGAGTGGTCAGGCAGTAGGTAGATTTATTCAAGCTTATGATTGCACTGTTGAGAAGGCTCGGTTGGATTTTGCTCGAATCCTTATATCGACACCTATTATTGAAATTGTTAACAAGTCTTATGATTTTATCATTGATGGAAGTAAACATGTTATTAAATTGGTAGAGGAATGGGGCTGCAATTTGGGGGAGGATGCTTTTTTGACGGAGGTTGAATCCGACTCTAGGCCGGAAACATCATTACATCACAACGATGTCGAAGGTTTGGATGAGGTTCAAGGTGAATGGTAACTTGATGATTTAGTGACTAATTTGCATAATGATTGGAATCAACATAAGATTAAGAAAAATGAGTTTAGAAAGTCTAACGAGTTGTTGAAGACGCAAGAGGATGTTGTGAAAGAAGGGTCCGAATTTTTCAAAGTTCAGCTGTCTCCGGTGTTGGAACCAGTGGTAAATCCTATTGACGTTGGGTCTCATTCCTCGAAGGGGAACAACCAACACATCTCAGAGGGTAGGCCGAAAGTTATCACTTCAAAGGGGCCATGGAGCATTGAGTGTTTACAGAATCATGAACCTATAGTTTTTTCAGCAGTCCGCAAAGATGTTAGCAATATTAAGGATGTGCTGGCAACATCACCTTCACAAACTTCTCTTGCATTACCAAAGAAGAAGAAAGTGGGGTCCTTTAAACATTTAGTGAGGTTAATGAAGGGAGTTGCATGTATGCCTGATTCTGAAAGAAAACAAATCATACAAACCTTGAAGAAACACAAGCGAAGCAAAAGAATAGTGAGGGATGGAAATAATACTCAAAAGGTTATGATGAGTTCGACATTGGAGTCTTCTAAAAATTCTAAAAATTCTCTTTCTTCTATTAATAATGATTGTGAAAACTGGTTGGTGTTACATGGTAAAAAGGAGGAGGTGTCGGCAGATGTGAGGGAGTTAGGGAAGGTAGTGGGTTTACATTATCAGTGTGATACTTCTAATAGTTTCAATCTTTTATCGAAGAAAGGAAGGAGAGAGTGGAGGGCGGCAAGAGGTTGTGAGATGGGGAGGGAGATTGTGGGGGTGACCGAGGGTGCTGTAGACGAGTAAGCGGTTGGGGTGTGGGTGCGTGTGGGGCGGAGGGTGGTGTCGATGAAGGTTCTTAGTTATAATGCGAGGGGGTTAGGGGGTGGTGAGAAAAGGGTGGAAGTTCGGCGTCTTATTAGGGAGAAGTATCTCAGGGTGGTGTGTATTCAGGAAACTAAGTTGTCTGTGGTGAATGATCATGTGATAAAGGCTGTATGGGGAGACAATCTATGTGGTTATTCTTTTCAACCTTCGGCTGGAGCTTCGGGTGGTTTGGTTACAGTGTGGGACTCGACTTCTGTTGACGTTTGGTCTTCTATGAGCTTTGGGCATGTCCTTGTCATTAAGGGTACGTTCATTCCTACTGCGGAAGAGTTTTTTATTTTTAATGTGTATGCGCCTTGTGAAGCGGCGGCAAAGAAGACATTATGGGAGCGGCTGACCCTTTTGGTTCTTAATAATTCAGATGTTTGTGTTTGTGTGTGTGGGGATTTCAACTCTATTCCCAGTGTGGAAGAGAGGAAAGGAAGGGGTGCATTTTTTAGGCAGGCAAAAGCAGACAACTTTAATAAATTCATTGTTGATAGTTTCTTGGTGGATTTTCCTATTTGTGGTCGCTTATTTACTTGGTTTAAGGGTGATGACGTTTCAATGAGCAGAATAGATTGATTCTTGTTATCAAACAAATGGTGTCAAAGTTGGCCAAATTGTATTCAGGTAGCTTATCAGCGGGGTCTCTCTGATCATGTTCCGTTAATGTTATATGTTGATGACGCGAATTGGGGACCTAGACCGCTTCGAATGCTCAAATGCTGGTCTGAGTATCCTGGTTATGGTGATTTTGTCCGCGAAAAATGGGCCTCTTTCAACTGTCAAGGTTGGGGCGGTTTTGTGCTACAACAAAAACTGAAGATGATAAAAACTTGTTTGAATGAATGGCATCTTCAACACTGTCAGAATATGGATGGTAAAATATCAGAGGCTAAAAATAAAATTGCATCTTTAGATTCAAAAGGAGAGTTGTCAGCACTCGAGGACGATGAGGTTAGAGAGCTTCACGAGGTAACTGTTAATTTGCATTCCATGGCTAAAATTCAGAATAGTATTCATTGGCAGAAATCGCATATGAAGTGGTTACAAGAGGGTGATGCGAACTCTAAATTTTTCCATGGTTATATATCAAGTCATAAGCGAAACAATGCCATAAATTTGGTGTGTCGATGGGGCAAGAGTGGAAGGCGTACATAATATTCGTGCGGCTGTTTTTAATTATTTCTCTAGTCATTTCAAGGCAGTTGCGGCTACACGGCCAGGAGTGGAGGGTCTACCTTTTCGTAAATTGTCTTATGCGGAAGCGAGTAAATTAACAAAACCTTTTTCTATGGAGGAAGTAAAACAGGCAGTTTGGGATTGCGACAGTTGCAAAAGTCCAGGTCCTGATGGTATTAGTTTTGGATTTGTTAAGGAATTTTGGAATTTATTAAAGGATGATTTCTTGAGGTTTATGGTGGAATTTCATCATAACGGGAAATTGACTAAAGGCTTAAATTCTACGTTTATTGCATTGATTCCAAAGGTTAACAGTCCTCAAAGGCTTAATGATTTTCAGCTAATTTCTCTGGTTGGGTGCTTATATAAGGTGCTAGCTAAAGTTCTTGCTAACAGACTTCGATCAGTTGTGGGGAGTGTGGTTTCTGAGCCACAATCAGCCTTTGTCAAAGGGAAGCAAATTTTGGATGGTATTTTGATTGCCAATGAAGCGGTGGATGAAGCTAGGCGGTTGAACAAAGAGCTGCTCTTGTTCAAAGTCGATTTTGAGAAGGCATATGATTCGGTTGACTTACAGTACCTAGATGTGGTGATGGCAAATATGAATTTTCCAACACTTTGGAGAAAATGGATTGCAGAGTGTGTTGAATCAGCAACAACGTCGGTGTTAGTTAATGGTAGCCCGACTGATGAGTTTCCTATTGAGAGGGGTTTGCGTCAAGGTGATCCTTTGTCTCCTTTTCTATTTCTATTGGCAGCTGAAGGGTTCAACGTCCTTATGAATGAGGTGGTGGGGGCGCAACTCTTCCATGGGTATGGTATCGGGTACGAAAATGAAGTCACTCTGACTCATCTCCAGTTCGCGGACGACACTATCATTATTGCAAATAAGAGTTGGCTGAATGTTCGTACCATGAGGGCTGTGTTGTTGTTATTTGAAGAAGTATTCGTTCTGAAGGTAAATTTTAATAAAAGCATGTTGACTGGTATCAATATTTCGGACTCTTGGTTATCGGAGGCTGCTTTGGTGATGAATTGTTGTCGGGGAACTATTTCGTTTGTTTACTTGGGCTTGCCTATTGGTGGTGACTCAACGAAGCTTTGTTTTTGGAAACCTGTTGTCGATCGCATTGCCTATCGCCTCTCCTAGTGGAACAATAAGTTTCTCTCCTTCGGTGGTCGTCTAGTGCTCCTAAAGCATGTCTTATCCTCATTACCGGTTTACTTTCTTTCCTTTTTCAAAGCCCCTGCAGATATAATTTCTTCTATTGAATCTATCTTTAAATTTCTTTTTGGAGGGGTTGTGAGGTAATTAGAAAAATTGCTTGGATAAACTAGGAGTCGATTTGTACTCCAAAGGATGTTGGGGGTAAGGAGGATAGGTGTGTTTAATCTAGCATTGTTAGGAAAGTGGTGGTGGAGGATGATGTCTGACAAGGAGGGGTTGTGGTATAGAGTTTTGAAAGCTCGGTATGGTGAGTTAGGGGGGCTGTTGCAAGAAGGGGGCATGCATAGCTCTTCTTGGTGGCGGATGTTATGTAGGGTCCGGGAGGGTGTCGGTAGGTGGTTTGATAATAACATTAAGCGGGTTATGGGGGATGGAAGAGATACTTTGTTTTGGTATGAAACTTGGGTGGGGGAGATACTTTGTACGGTGGAAGAGATGTGGAGATTAGGGTGTGGGGATGGAGGAGAGGGTTGGAGGTGGCGTCGGCGTTTGTTGGCCTGAGAGGAGGAGAGTGTGAAGGAATGTGTCGCATTATTTGCTAACATTGTTTTGCAGGAGAATACTAATGATACCTGGAGATGGTTACTAGACACTTCTAATGTCTACACAGTGAGTAGCGCCTACAGCTATATCACTATCTCCGGCGATCCTGTGGATACAAGTCTTGTCGACGATGTTTGGCACAAGCAGATTCCTTCTAAGGTATCTCTGTTTGCGTGGCGTCTCTTTTGTAACAGATTGCCTACTAAAGACAACTTGGTGCATAGACGGGTCGTTCAACCAGACAATGCAGCGTGTGCTTCGGGGTGCGGTCATTTAGAATCGGCCAAACACCTGTTTTTGGATTGCAACATTTTTAGTTCTCTTTGGTATCAGGTGTGGCTCTGGTTGGGTATTTCCTCTGTAAATCCTGGGGATATTCGACATCATTACCATCAGTTTACTAACATGGCAGGGCTACCGCGCATTACTCATTTGTTTTTAAGAATTATTTGGTTTGCTACGGTTTGAGTATTATGGAAGGAGAGGAATAATCATATTTTCCAAAACAAGGTTTCTTCTTCTTCTTCTTTTGTTCTTCTTGAGAAGGTGAAACTCAATTCTTTCTTATGGCTCAAAGCAAAACAGGCGACATTTAATTATAATTATCATGACTGATGGAAGCATCCACTCCCTTGTATGGGTGTCCACCAGTAATTCTTTTGTCTGTTTTGTTGTTTTGTCGATGCCTTAGATTTTAGCACCTTAACATTGTAAATATTTGGGTGGTTCTCCCTTTGCACGTCTTGTGCGGGGCGTTCTGCAATTGTTATTATATATCATTTTAGCTTGTTAAGAAAAAATGATTTTCCAAATTAAAATACGTATTTATTATTTATTTATTTCTTTAAGATACACTACAAAATATGAAATTTGCTACCAAAATTTTGATACGGATTTAATTGATAGCTAATTCTCGGTATATTGGCCGTCATTTTTTTTTTTGGATAAACGTCATTGCCAATTGACCAAGAGTATTCAACTATTACTCTTTTTTTATTGTTACCTTATCTTTTGTTTTTTTTTTTCTCGTTACTTTTTTTGTTAATTTTTTTTTGTGCTTCTTTTTTATGCAATTTTATTTTTATTTTCTTATTTTTTTAGTGGCTCATTTCTTATGTTATTTATTTAATTATTTTATAATTAGTATTTAATAATCTTGTAAAAAGAATATATAGTTTTTTAGGGGGAAATATATATATAGTTTTTAATAATATAATTAATCTATTTTCTATATGTAATGTCTCGTTTCTGGCATTCCTCTCACCGTCATCCACCATCATTCACCGTCCTTCTCGCACGCCTATAGTCTCTGGTTCAAATAATTTTTTAAAGTTGATTGAAAATTCACAATCTATATATTTTTTCTGGAAAGAGGAAACAGGCATCTATAGACATCTGATCTTCACAAAGATCAAGCTATTCATCATGTTTGTAAATTGGCTTTAGTGATATGCTTCAATACAAAATCAATACCAAATGAGATCAATAAATAAATTCAACCAAAATCACAAATGAAAGAGATCTAACAAAAAATAAATATAAATCAAAACAATCAAAAGCAAGTAACTCACAAGCAGACAAGTGCAGTTCCTTATTAAAGAGGTGTACCCTGTAGTTTATTGCACTGATTTAGTGTCGATCTCCACTCCAAAATCCCTTACGGTATATGTCAAAGCACAAAGTATATTTTCTTCTAATGTTGTTGTTGCTTAAGCAATTACTAGAACTTCTAGGTACTTTCCCCCTTTAATTAAATAAGAAAATGCCACAGGTAGACACAAACTAGTTACTACATCAGTCAAAATTTGAAGTAAAAAGAGAGCACATAATCATAAGCATGTTACAACCTAAAATACCAGCTGCTAATTAATCGGTGATTTTCCTAGTTCAAATATTAGTAGTTTACAACCTAAGATACCAACTGCTAAATTAACAACCTAAGATACCAGCTGCTAGTTCAAATATTAGTTAGCACTTTACAACCTCAATGTGTTGATGCCTGCTATTGTTTTCAACCAAAACATTTCAAATTGATGAATGAAATAAAGAAAACTACATTTCAACCAAAGCATTTCAAAACTTATTTGTTACATCAGATTTAAGAATTGAACTAACATTTTACTCTTAATAGTGTAACCCAGTAAGAACTCATAATAAATCCACAAGTTTCCTCACATAAATTGATGTAATTTTTATGTGTTCTTTTAATCTTTTGATTACTGAGTTTTTTATTATGTCATATAATGGATTGGTTTATGGTTAGAATTCTGCTCTTTACCCAACAGTTTTTGCTCATTCCCAACTGAATGGACAATTTTGCCCCTGCGTGAGTTAACTCACGCTGAGTGCTATTTCGATCAAAACCCAGCAGACAACCACACAACTCCATTTTTCTTTCCCTCCACCTCCAAAAACCCAAAAAGTGTGAATTTTTGGGTCAAAATCTTCATTCCAAATCATTGCAAATCGTCAGAAAGCAAGTTTCTATGCTCATCAAGCATCAAAGAACAAGTAATGCACCGTCAAAACTCTTCCTTTTTTCCTGGTTTTTCTGCTAGTTACGTCATTTTTTTCCAGTAGGTGATAGGGCTCAACATGAGTTAACTCACGCTAGTTGTAAGGGCTGCGTGAGTTAACTCACGCATAAGGTTAACACTAGCGTGACTTAAGTCACGCTACTGTGATGCCCAGTTTTTTAATTTTTGCGTCACTTTTTTTCCTTGCTTTGCTTGCTGTACAAGTTATTTATATAAAGCAAAGATTCCGGCGTGGGCGTAGGTTCCAGCGTAGCATCTGGCAATATCAAACAAACTAAAGATGTGAAGTTGAAAACCAAAACCTTATTTGCAAATACCATATATTTCACAACTTCCAAATCTCATGAGACCTTACATTGAAGACATTGTGAATGTTAGAGGGGATGATAATTGTGGTTTCCGGGTCGTAGCTAGGCACATGGGATTGAATGAGGAAGATCATGTTTTAATTCGTCATGCACTTATTAATGAGTTGAAAAATCACAAGAGTGACTACTTGCCGATATATGGTACCGAGAGGCGTTATAAACTTATCTTGGATGGTTTACACCCTCCAACAAGTAAAAGTGGTATTGCGCCGGTAGAGAAGTGATTCACCACTCCGGATATGGGTCATATTATTGCTACTTGCTACAATAGAGTCGTTGTTCTATTGACTTTGCCCGAAATGGGTGGTGTATGTGAGACATATTTCTCAATCCGGAGTGCTCTACCACTTAAGCCACATTCCAACATAATGTGTCTTTGCTTAATTCCCGGTCACTTTCTTCATGTTTTGTTGAAAGAAGATTGTTCGTTACCACCTCCTTGTAAGGAGTGGATGATTCACAAGATTGGTGAGACAAAGAAATGACATTTTGAGTTTCTGGATAGACAAGCCGCCTTCAATGAGCTCATGTCTAAGGAGCCGAAGCCGCCAAAGAAATCAACAAATGAACACAATCCTATTACTTTTGACACTCCAACTCCGGAAAAACCAAAGCAAGATTTCGAAGTCATGGATGAAGAAGAAGTTTATGCACTATCACTAGCCTAATTAGATAGGCTATGACACTTTTAGGTCGGTCGGCGTTCGTCCTATTTTTTGGTGGTATTACACTCCGACATATTTTTTGGTGGCCGGTTGTGTAATTTGGATATTTATGGCCAATATGTAATTAATATTATATATTATATAAATATATGAAATGAATTTTTTTTTTGTCCATATTATTGAATTTTAATGTATTTGTGTTTATGTAATTTAACGATGAATTTGAGTAATTTTGACAGTTTATGTGAGATTATGTAATTTTAGAAATTTATGGACAAATTGGTGTAATTTGGATCATTTACGTATCATTAAGTGTGTTTAAGTGATTACGGGTCATTACCGACGAATTTGTGTAATTTGGACCGTTTGAATCGTTTATTGGTGATTATGTGATTGTGAGAAAAACTATGATTTTGTGTAATTTGGATCGATTATGTCGTATTATGCAATAATATTGTTAAACTGGCGTAATTCAGTTAAGTTATGAATGTGACGTGATTACGGGTCATTCTAGACTTTTTCAAAGTCTGATCAGTAACTGATTGCATTTAATGCTGTAACTGTTGTCTGTTATGAACATGAGTTAACTCACGCTAGTGCAAATGCCAACATGAGTTAACTCGCGCTGAAATTAACACTAGCATATGTTAACTCACGCAGCGTGAGTTAACATGTGCATGAGTATTTTGCTCATTTCAGTTGGGAAGGAGCAAAAACTGTTGGGTAAAGAGCAGAACTCTTATGGTTAGAATCATGTCCCAAAATTGGCCTACACTAATGTTAGGACCCGATTCGGGTCACATACAACCCAACATAATCCGTCACTTTATACACTCCTAATTCAAACATACTGCTACACTGAAAAAACCTTCACATACATCAACTAAAAAACAAATCTAGAAATGAGGAATTAGGCAATGTGAAGGATGAGTTTGCAGAAGCATATTATATTAACATAAAAATCTAAAGGGTGTATTGGATTATGATTTTAAAGGACCATTTTTGTTTAAAAAAGTCTTGAGAATTTTAAAAGACTTTGCATGATTTTAACGACTTTCATGATTTTAAAAGACTATCAAAATTTACAATTTGGATTTCAATGGATTTACACCATAAGATCTTAAAGGATTTGAAATGATTTTATGGATTTTATAGGATTTCAAAAGATTTTATGAATTTTAAGGATTCATTAAAAAAAAATTGTAACACACTCTTTTTCACAAACATTCTCAATACAAACTCTTTTATTTTATTTTATTTTACGAGAGAGAGGGAGAGGGAGTGAGAGAGAAGAGAGGGAAAGAGACAGAGAAAGGGGGAGAGAGAGGAGGAAAGAAGTGATAAGAGAGAGGAAGATATGAGAGAAAGGGTGAGGGGGGGGGGAGAGAGAGAGAGAGAGGAGGAAAGAAGGGATACGAGAGAGGAAGAGATGAGAGAGAGGGGATGAGAGGAGAGAGATAATAAAATCTTAAAAGAAAAAACAATCTCACGTTTTCATGAAAGACTTTTTTATTCTAAAATTTCAGTAGAAAATCCCACAAAATCCACTTTATTAAACAATCCTTTGAGATTTGAATGATTTTGAATACCACAAGATTTTTTTTAAGTGATGAAGAGTCTTGATTGAATATCACAAGACTTTTTTTAAATGACAAAGTCTTGATTGAATACCACAAGACTTTTTTTAAGTTGTAAAGAGTATTGATTGAATACCACAAGAAAAATCCTTTAAAATCCTAATCCAATACACCGTCCAAGAATTAAACACAAGAAATTGCAAAATCAAACACAAAACAAGAAAAAGTCTATAGACTATATCATTCTCAACAAAATCAAAGAAAAACCTAACAATACTACACATGTAAATTGCAAAATTCATATCATATATATCAACACAAAAATCCATGAAAAATCAATACCTAAGATTGCGGCGAAGGCCCAAGAGTAGCGAAGAAGCGAAATGAAACGGTGAAGTCGATTCTGATGCGCTCATGGAGCGATTCTGATGTGAACGATTCAAGTTAAGATGAACCAGTGAAAGCAATCAGGGATTCAGTGATGAACGGTTCCAATTTTGAGGAATAATTATTCAATCGATTAGGGATTATGCTTCGAACGATTCTGATTTGGATATGGATCAATTGAGGATTTCAACGGTCTTTACTGAATCGATTTTGAGGATGATGGAGAATGAGAATGAGTTTTTGATTTTGTGAATGAGTTTGATGATGAATTAGATTTCGTGAATGAGAATGAGATTTTCAATGAAGAACGGTTAAGAATTCAACATCAATGATAATGAGATTTTCACGTGATATTTTTTTATTTGGGAAAAGAAGGGTATTCTGGTAAAATATATTGTAATTTAAAGCTAAAAAAAATGTGAAAATAGTAAATATTGTGTATTCTAGTAAAAGAAGGGTATTTTTAATTGAGATTTGCTACCGACACATGGGTAACAAATTACATTTTCTTCTAGTGTGCATAAATATAAAAAAAAAACAGTTAAAATAAAATAAAATAAAACTAAATAATGTTATAATTATCAAGATGATCCATTACAAGCATTACTACCACAAAGTTTCCAAAGCAGCAAGGAGAAGCACCATAGACAAAGGCATGCATAATAAATGTTAAAACACCATTTTAATACTAGTATACTTTTTCCTTAAAAAAAGAAAAGAAAAATACTAGTATACTTTTCAAATGAGTACTCAAGATCTGTAACTTAAATATTTCATACTAGCCCCTTCATTCCACTTAAATATATACGTTCGAAAACCATCCAACATAAATCCAAACTCATCATACTACATCTCCAAGTTATTATCATCAAAATATCGATGACATCAAGGCTTCAATTCACTACCCATATGCCTCTAATAATTTCTAACCATTACCTATTTTAATATATCAGATAACTTCATATCATAATCCTCTTCCACATGAATTGACATCTTTATCAATCATTCACTAAAATTGTAACTAATAACTGCCCATATGCCTCGAATAGTCTAACGTAAACTAGTTTTTTATTTTTATTTTTTTTATACGAAAAAAGTATTAGAAAATAAGCAACTTGGTACCTAATAATAAAAAGAAAAAAACTGCTTTTAAACATTTTTATAATACCACGTGTTCTACGAGTAGTATTATAGTAAGACATCAAAATGGAGCTGGATCAAGCGCACAGGTATTTATTACTATGTATCAGTCTTCAAATTTTTTTATTAAATTCTGACCGACAAAGATCGTCTCTTTTGCCTAACATTGTATTAATTTATCAAAATGGAATCGAATCTTTTGAGCGAGACGCTGTCACCAATTAGTTACTCCTATTGAATATTGGGATGGTCAGGTGGATGACCCACTCCAGTGCTATTTGATAATTTTTAATTCCAAATTTGGTAAATATATTCGACTTTAACTAATTATTGTGAAGAAGATTATAATTCATGATGATAAAGAGTGACGACTTTGTGCCAAAAGAAAAAACAAAAAGTGACAACGAAACTAGTATGTTGCAACCCATGCGGAACATAATTTATACAGTTTAAATTATCTCAATGTTAAACGTGCCTAACCATTAATATGGACCATGATGACGTGGCAATAAATACCCCTTCACCCTTCATGAATTCTTCATTCATTCTCATATTCTCTCATTTCTCATCCTCCTTCTGTTTCATTGTTATATACTTTCACTCACTCTTCTTCATTTCCTCATATTCCATCATGGTCGATGAATCTGAGATTCTTGTAGAACCACCTTCTTCTGTTGATGAGAAGAGCCTAAACAATGCTCTTGAGTTCATTGAAGAAATGACCAAAAATACTGACTCAGTTCAACAGAGAGTTCTCGCTGAGATTCTTGCACAAAACTCTGAAACAGAGTACTTGAAACGGTTTGGACTTAACGGTGCCATTGACCGTGAAACTTTCAAATCCAAAGTTCCCGTTATCTCCTACGAAGATCTGCTTCCAGATATTCAACGCATTGCTAAGGGTGACACTTCTCCTATCTTGTGCGCTCATCCAATCTCAGAATTTCTGACCAGGTTTTCATACTACATTTTTTTCTATATAGTTTTTCAAGCATACATGCTTCAATGAGTGTGTAATTATAACTAATAATTCGATTAATTGAACAACTTGCAAATGAAAATTACAGTTCAGGAACTTCTGCTGGTGAAAGGAAATTGATGCCTACTATTCATCAAGAAATGGACCGTCGTCTGTTACTGTGTAGCCTAATCACGCCAGTGATGAACCAGTAAGTAATTTCTGTTCATTTTTCATTGATGGAGTAATAACAATTATACTATGGGAATGCCATAGAGCCTAGAGGGTTCCATGAATCGATGGTATCTTAATTTTTTAGAATATTGGAAATACTTGATGTGGCAAAGATGATAACATAAAAAATGTTGAAATATCTTAACTAAAATATAGTATCATATATCTTAATCAATTGATTTTTCAATCCGAGACAATATCGAGTGAAAATATAAAATATAAAAATCTGGATTGCTCAAGAGTTGCATACTTTTTAAATGTGTATGAGTTGCATAAGTGTACCATGTGGCATTGCGGTACTACTTATTAGCAATCCATGAAACTGAAATGAGTTCATTAGAAAATAACTATTATAGATTCTGATCTAATAACTTTTTTTAGTTTTAATATTATTACGTTAGTCTCGAATTCATGTCTTGCAAATTACAAAGGTAAACGAGCAACAAATGGCGACACCAACCTTATCAAAATCATTCATTTTAAAAACTACATTTATAATCCGAGGAGATACAACGTTATTGTGCAACATTTTATCAAATAACATTTCTTAATTTGGTTGAAACAGGTATGTGCCTAATTTGGACAAGGGTAAGGCACTTCACTTCCTTTTCATCAAAGCAGAAACAAAAACTCCAAGTGGGTTAGTTGCACGTCCAGTTATCACAGCCATCTACAAAAGTGAACAATACATGAAAAGACCATTTGACCCTTACAACGCTTTAACAAGCCCAAATGAAGCCATCACATGTCTAGATTCATACCAAAGCATGTACACTCAGATGCTTTGTGGCCTCATCATGCGCCATGAAGTTCTTCGAGTTGGAGCTATTTTTGCTTCTGGCCTTTTAAGAGCCATAAAATTCCTTCAACTTAACTGGGCCCAATTAGCCCATGACATATCAAATGGAACCCTAAACCCTAAAATCACAGACCCTTCAATCAAAGAATGCATGTCCAAAATATTGAAACCTGACCCTGAACTGGCAAATTTCATAACAAAAGAATGTTCAGGAGAGAATTGGGAACGTATAATCCCAAGAATTTGGCCCAACACAAAGTACCTTGAGGTTATAGTCACTGGTGCTATGGCTCAGTACATTCCTACCCTTGATTATTACAGTGGCAACCTTCCAAAACCATGTACAATATATGCTTCATCTGAATGCTATTTTGGACTTAACCTTAAGCCTATGACAGAACCTAATGAAGTTTCTTACACCATTATGCCAAACATGGGTTACTTTGAATTTTTACCACTTGACGAGTCACCTCCAAAACTAGTAGACCTTTCTGATGTAGAAATCGGTAAATTTTACGAGTTTATTATAACTACTTATGCTGGTCTTTGTCGTTACAAAGTTGGTGATATTCTTCAAGTAACCGGATTCCATAACTCAAATCCACAGTTCAAATTCGTGAGGCGAAAGAATGTGTTGTTGAGTATTGATTCGGATAAAACAGACGAGTCAGAGCTTCAAAAAGCGATTGAAAATGCTTCTGAGTTGTTGAAAGAGTTCAAAACAAGCGTTGTTGAATACACTAGTTTTGCTGATACAAAATCCATTCCTGGACATTATGTGATTTACTGGGAGCTTTTGATGAAGGATTCATCTCATCCTCCAACAGAAGAAGTGTTGAATCAATGTTGTTTGGTTATGGAAGAGTCATTGAATTCTGTTTATAGACAAGGAAGAGTTGCTGATAATTCAATTGGGCCATTAGAGATTCGTGTAGTGAAAAATGGAACATTCGAGGATTTGATGGATTATTATATATCGTGTGGTGCAAGTATTAATCAGTATAAAGTTCCTAGATGCGTGAGTCTCACACCTATAGTGGAAATTCTTGACTCTAGGGTAGTTTCCTTTCATTTTAGTCCTGCTCTACCTCATTGGACTTCAGAACGTACAACGTCGTTGAGGGATGAGTAAACTGTACGTATTAACATGCAATCATGCATTGTCAATCTTAATTAAACTACTAGTAGTAATCTTGTAGTTCCAGAAATGGGAATTGGGTTCCCATTTTTTTTCTCCATTCTTTTCTTTAATTTTTATTATTATTTGTATTAAATTATTATTGTTATTCCAATAAATAAACATTGTTACAATAATGAGAGAGCACATTTGCACATGTCCTCTCTTGCCTAAGAAACTTGTGTTTTTTAAACACAATAGTGGTATCTTGACCCGGAAAACAATTTTTTTTTTGACAATAATTTTTTTGTTCAGTTTTATGAATAAAATACTGTCTTTTAGTATTTTTGTGGTGGCCTCATATGACACGGGCAAGGTTAGTATAGTCATATTGTATGTCTTGGAAGGTGCTTGCTTAGTGATTTAAGTCGAAATTTATCATGGTTTGAACTTTGAACACAGTTTGGAGTAAGGTTTTTGGGTTTTTGCAATGGAAAATGTATGATTTACACCACATGGGTTAATACAACTTTATGAAAAGATATAAAAAGAGAGATGTGATAGGAAAAGAAATAAAAATAAAATAAAACTTTTATAACTTTTACATTTGTATAAGTTTGTTAGTTAGTTACATAAGACTTGTTATCTAAGGCATCTTATCTTATTTTATTTTATCTTATACTCCCTCCGTCCCTGTATGTAAGTACCATTTGCATCTAATAAAAGGGTGCTTAGATATAGGAACAGAGGGAGTATATAAATGTAAAGAAGTGTTGCATACAAACCCTAGATAAACCCTAATGTAGTCGTACCCATTTTTACAGATTTGCTCTTTGCTTGGAGCCAAAACCATGCCTTTTCAAAATGATAATTTAACCCTTCATCTAATATATCTCTCTCTCTCTCTCTCTCTCTCCCCCTCCTTCTTTGTCCTCCCTCCTTTTCTTTCTCCACAATTAATGTTTTGTTTTTACAACTGATCTGTAGTTTTTTTATTCTGTTGTATGATTTTGATTTTGATTATGTTGCAGAAATTTGAATCTATGGGAAAATCTTACCCAACAGTGAGTGTTGTACTAGAAAATTGTTGAAAAGGTGAAGAGGAAATACGCTCCTCTTATGCTCCGTTTCGCGTAAGTTCTATTTTGTACTTATATTTCGTAGAATCGTTTCTATATGAGATTTTGACTTATTAGCTTGTTTTGCTTAAATTAGTGCTTGTTAGGTTTTTTTTTAATTATTTGTGTGATTTTTTTGGTAATGATTTGTATAATTTTTTTTCGCTATGGATTTTTTTTTTGGTAATGATTTTATTAGTTTGTGATATTTTTTGGTAATGATCTGTGTGAATATTTTTTGGGATGATTTGGGTGCAATTTTGTTTTGTTTGATAATTTGTGTGATTTTTTTTATGTGATGAATTGTTTTTCTACTTCCTGCACCAAGAGTTTTCTATACTACGTGTGCCGGGAATTGTGGAGCGAAATTGTCATTGATTTTACTTCAATGATTTCGTCTGAAGTTAAACGAAGAATTATATCATATTTTTCTGAGATTTGAAAAACTTCAAGTAAAGTTCCTTAATCTTTAGTCTTTAAACTTTACGTCAACTGATGACAGGTCATCTTACATTATTCTTAGCGTGTTTTTCGGTTTATTTTAGTAGGAAATAGCAGCAAAAAGGAAGAGTATTAGAACGATTGCCTATGATTTTGGGACTTTTGTAATGTTTTCTATATTTTTGAGTTTATAATTTTAGTTTTCCCGAAACATAGCAATTTGAGGGGGGTTTTGAAGTAATTCACGAATAAATCATGCAAATCAGCAAATCAAGAACAACCGAAGAATTGTGAAGATTCAAGAGACAAGAATAAAGATTCAAGAGGCCTCGGAAGACTTACAAATGGGAAGAATTTTGTTCCCAAAGTACCGAGGCAAGTTATTTGAAGACGGAGACATAAAAACGACAGAAAATCAGAGATTGGGCTCAGAAGGAAGATAGAATGCGCCTAGGGCATTTGAAATGCATCTTACGCATGAAAATTCCATTTCATGCACCTAGGGCATGCATGGGGAAATGCCATATGTTCCCCGTGCATGCAAAAAGTCGGGGCGCAACTGTCTTTTCCTGCTTCCGAAATGGGTAAAGCCCGCTATTTTAGCCGAAAGCCAGGTAGAAACTCTATCTATAAATATCAGCCTTCCTCATTCAGAATTTCTCGTTCAGAACTGGAGCAGTTCAAGAGGAAGGCTGCTTTGGAGCTTCGGGAGAGTTTCTATCTTCTCCTTGATTTTCTAGGGTATGATTTTATCTTTAGTAATTTATTTTTAGTTACCATGTGTAACTAAATCTGTTTAGGTTAGAGTTCTAAGATGAACCTCTGTATATTTTTGTTGGATATTTATTTAATATAATATGTCGTTTATTTTATTTATCTATGCTTTTGTTCGTTATTAAGTTTTATTAGGATATAATTTTATTTCTGTGAGAGGTGCAACCCTAGATTAAGCACTTTTGTCACATGGCCTAATATTGCTATCACTAATTGGATGCTTATATCTTGATATTTATATCCCTTTACTAATAACTATCTATCTAGGAAGTAAGTGATTATTAATTAGCCAAAGATACCATAGGTATTGTTGACCCTAGACGTAGGTACCCAGTGGATGATACCCATTGGGTCGTGTGGTGCATTACTGAAGCTAGGATTTAACTGGTTAGTAATTAGGGAAACAAACACCAAGTTGTCCGACTTAGAGCTATAACCTAGTAAACCATTCTCTTGAAACCCTTAGTAAGGTAGACGTAGATTAGGGTTGTCCGTTTGTAGAACTACTAAGTAAGCTTAAAGAGAGTGTGCTATGAGTGTCCTAAGATTCATAGATGGGCAGACCTAAGGGGACCTTGGCCTTCATTTCCTTGGGAAACACTGGAAAGCCAGTTTAAGTTTATGTTTCAATTATCTTTGAATTAACAAGACCCCGCATGTAAGGATCACCGTGCGATCAACATGTGAAGTTAGCCATCAGAGGGAAAGGCCTAATTAGGTGCGCAGTGGATGATGCCCATTGGGTCAGGTGGTGCCCTACCTATTTAGGAAACTCCCAACGACCTCATCACTTGTATAGTCTACTTAAGATAAATAAACGCGACATTTGTATTACTTATTATCCAACAACGAATATACAAAGGGGATTCGAAGAATCCTAACCACTGCTTACTTTTCTGCAACCAAAAACAGGTAAATTCGCTCTGTTGCAAACATATAAAAATTGCAACTCACTTTTATACCGTCAAACTTACAAAAATAAGTAACAAGAATTGTTCAGACGAAAGGACAATCCTTGTGGATACGATACTTTACTTACTAACTTTATCACTTGATGAAAACGACTGGTACACTTGCCATTTAGTCAATTGCAACTAATCAGACAAACTACATCATCAACTATATTATTTTTCTATAAATTTCATCATATATTAATTACAACCTATGAAATATCATGAACTTGAGATCTGCAACCATTTTGGGTAGCCATATTGAGATTCATGTTTTTACTACTTCATTCAGTTTTTGCCTAGTTCCTTTCTTCATTTCCTCTATTTCATGCTTCTGATTGAGTATCAGTATATTTTTGTTGATTAATGTATCAGCCTTTGTTAGATAACTCCAAAATATGTATTTTTTTTTATTTTCATATTCAAATGTTTGTGCTTAATTTTTGGCTGATTTAAGGTGGTTTTCTACATAATTTGGAGCGAGTTCGATGTAATTTTCTTCATAATTTGGAGCTGGATTTCGGCATGTAGATCGTTGCTGTGCAGCAGAGGTGTTTCAATAGTGCAGATGTTACGTGGTTGTTATATAGCAGTTGTTACGCGGGAACAGTTGAATCACCAAGCTTGGCCTCCACATATGGAAGCATGCGGCGACGATCCTCTCCCTAAACATGTTGCCATTGCATTTAAAGCCCGCAAAAACAACATTGTCATTATGGTAGTTAATTACTTACTAACTTATTACTCCACTTTCTAAATTTGTATGCAATTATGTTTTTGTCGTTTTGAATTTTGTGAGTTGTTTGGTTTGTTTGAGCTTACTTCTTACAATGATCAATTTTATTTACTACCTCTTAGTTTGGAAACGAAGCTTCTTCTCCCCACTAATTTTAGCATCTCATTCTCTCAAATTCCATTTATGAATCCATTCCCAACTATCTCACATGTGATTTCTTTATGAGCAATATTTTAGTTGCGTCAGATTATTATTTTTTAATCCATTTATGTTTTTAATTATGGTTGTTTTGTTTTTGTGTTGCAGCGGCTGTATTTATGCCTCTTCCTGCAGATTCAAAGTTGAGGAATGATAGAATGTTATCATCAAGGTATTTGTACTTACACCAGAATTCTAGTGCTTTTTTAGTTTTTTCAGCTGATTAACAAATTTGGATGTTTGATTGTAGAAGCTTTTGCACCATGTGACTACTTGGATTTTAACATGGGATTTTATGTTAAGCATTCCACGCTACAATAAGAATCCTTTCCTTTGGTTGTATTTTTAACTATAAAGTGAGTTCTCTATGATTTGTCCTTTTTATTGTGTTGATTTCCCCCTTTTCCTTACTTTCACTGAAATTTATTTATGACTTTAGATTCAGTTTTGTTGATCCAAAACTGATTGTGCTTTTGAATCACTTCTCAAATATAACTTAGTTTTATGTTGATTACTTTCTCATATTTGTTGTAGATAAAATTGGGTGCAAATTGAGATTAGAAGATTCAAAAGAATTTTTTTTAATCTCCAAGTACTTATATAAAACAAAGATAGATGACTCTGACTCCAATTTTGCTTATCTGTTTTGCTTTCAATTGATTTTTTATCTCTTAATTTTTTACATGATTTAGGTGACTTTTGCTTTTGGTTCATTTTTCTTTAGATGACTCTTTATCCTCCCAAAGGCTAAAATGTTTATTGAATACTTCCACCCATATTTTATTTGTGCCAAATTCATGTTTTTGATCTCTTGAATACAATCTGTAAGTTATTTTTAAAAGAAAATAATTATAGTTTTTGTTTGACATTGTTTTTATGACACCCTTTGTCTTTCTGGCATTGGAGGAGTGATGGCAAAAATCTTGACGAATCTATTCGAACGGGTCTTTTAAATTTGAGGACATGTCATATGGAATTCGACATCACAAATGTGAGAAATACTTCCTTATCACAAACACAAATAAAATATGATTAAACACAGGAGGAATGTTAGCAACACACATTTTTCAACACACTTTCTTTGATTGGTTAAAATCCACATAGATCCCACCAAATCATGTGGGTCTCATATACTTTTGGTGGGTCCATGTGAATTCTAACCAATCAAAGAGAGTGTGTTAGAATGTGTGTTGTTAGCATTTCTCTTAGACACATACACATAAATTGAAAAAAATTAAAGGAGAAAGTAATTGAATGATGTGACTAAATTCTTTCTCATTTATTTTTCTTCATTCATGTGAGAGTGCCCAAACATTTTTCATTTGTATTTGTGTCTAAGTAAGACTTGCTCCACAAATGTAAGTGACAGTGCTTTATTTTAAAAAAATGCATTGTTAACATGGATGATTGCCAAGGTATTGATTTGCTTCATCAAACTTTGAATATGTCGAGATTGGATAGTTTTATCATGATTGCCAAGGATCAAGAAACAGCTGATGCCCTCATCCAATTGAAAGGTTCATGGTTCATTTATACCCAAATATTCAAATGCTTAATTAGTTTTTTGTGTTATATTTGTTTTTTCCTCTTATGTTTTTAATGTAATCAGTGTACTTATGTTCTTTATTTGAACTTTGTTTATCACTACCAGTTCAGAACAACTCAGCTCCTGAAGTATGCAAGGCTGTGAGAAGTGATTTGGCTAAATTAAGGACATTTAGCATGGAATATCACGTTGGCACTGTAAGTTAATGCTACTTGATTTAAAAAAAAAAAAAAACTGATATGTTACTATATTATTTCGATCCATACGCCTATTAGGGTTTTCATGTCAACACGTTTATGATTTTAACTTAAAACTGTGATAATGTATGATTTATTGAACATGTTTATGATATCTAGAACAGGTTTGTGGTTTATACTTAATTGTGATAATGTATGCTTTGAATTTTATAGTTTTATAAACATATCATAGCAGAAATCTGTTTGCATTTTTTAAACTGAGACATAAGGAAGACACACTCAGTATGGATTAACTGCTCTTTGCATTTTTCAAACTGAATATCAACTATTAGTACTATATATGTGTTTTCATTTTTGTAGTATATCAAGCTTTTGTTTCCTGTTTTTTCTAGTATGGTCTACAAGCTTTTGTTGACAGTAGCCATTCAAATTGTTTTGCCTGTAATAAAAAAAATATTAAGTAGATTCTGTTTGAACAATGCTAAGAAATATATGCATTCAGCAGCCATACGAACTGTTAGCAATTTTCTTTGCATGAAAGACACTTTAGATTCAACCATTTTTACGTCTTGAAATGATTAAAACTGAATATTTGATTAATTATTTGAAATGCGTGATTTAACAACATAGTAAAATACTTATTCGAATGGCTAAAATTATAGCATGTGTATGGAATGCAGGTTGCGCCCTATGTTATGCTTCCTGATCCAAATACAGTAGTAACTCTATAAATTAATAATGTCAGGACCGGAGAAATTTATTAATTTAGAGAGTTATTAATTTATCGATAAATTAATAATTATTAATTTAAAGAGTTTTTAAGTAATTATACAGTAGATACCAAACAA